>MDSY01062536.1_pt1 | contig 17497 bp, 18 predicted proteins | sample 811131 | NCBI WGS metagenome assembly MDSY01 (sample SAMN05326643, study PRJNA326480) | marine metagenome | isolation source: seawater | place: Atlantic Ocean: South West | collected 2010
ATATTATGTTGAAACCAAGTTTAATGGAAGAGGTTAAAAAGAATATTTACACTAAGGGTACTGTGTTGGAGGATATGGAAACCGTCATAGCTGACCAAGAAAAAGGTATTTGGAACAAAGAGTTAGCTGATAAAGTAATACAAGTAGGTGAGTTTGACAATAATTCAGGTAGAAAATGGGTTCATGATACTATGATAGAAATGTAAATAATATCTTGCCTTTATATATATATGCGTGTAGGATACTTTCTCTATTCTTTTTTGTTGTTTCGTGTTGAGGGATTGCTTCCACAGATATCAAGGCGTAACATGGTAGGAAGTATGTTAACCATGTCTAGTATAGTACCTGGGGATAACAATCCTTTGAAAAATCGGATCATCAACTCGAGTGCAGAACAGAGTAGTGTAAGTGAGGTGGGTATCATACAGGATTTAAACAACGATATTTATTTTTATGCGCCGGTTACGCAGCGTAGTTGTTTTGAGTTGAAAAATAAGTTAATGGACTTGGATGCGAAAAGTAAAATATTTCAGGTGCAATATAAAATAGAACCGCCGCCCATTCATTTGCACATTCAAAGTGAAGGAGGAAGTTTGTATCATACGTTATATATCATAGATTTAATACGTAAGATGGAAACACCGGTGTACACCTATGTGGATGGATTTGCCGCAAGTGCCGCAAGTTTAATGTCGGTAGTTGGCGCGAAGCGGTACATGACGGATAATTCGTTGATATTGATACATCAGTTATCGGGGAGTGAGTCGGGTAAGTATAACGAGATGCAGGATCAAATGTCGAATATGAGTATTTTGATGTCTATTATTCGCAAGTTGTATTTGGAGTATACACATTTGGACGAAGCTACGTTGAATGCGTTGTTGCAAAAGGATTTGTGGTTGGATTCGCAAACGTGTTTGGAGTATGGGTTAGTGGATGAAATAATTTAAATAAATTGAAACGAATTTTACACAGTATTTCGTATGTAAGTAATGGCATCTCATATTCGTATCCAACAATTGGAAAAATCAAATAAGAAACTCAATAGTCGTCTGAAAAGAAAAATAACTGGGGAAAAACAACAATTCTTATTGAAGGTCCTTATTGGTACCAAAATTTACTACAAACTCTTGGAGAATGGGGGAATTGTATTGGATGATGATGGGTGTGTGGTGGAGTTTCGGATACAGACAGGTGTAAGTGCATCCGAATTTCAACTATCATATAACCTCCGACGAGAACTAACCTTTGATATGGAAAAGATCAAGTCACTGTCGAATTTGACCAAGATAGACCTCAATGGCACGCGCGTTACGGGAAACATTGCCCACCTAGAATCTTTGCGAAAGTTGAGTGTGATTAAACTCACCGGGAAGCGCGTCACGGGAAACATTGCCTATCTCAAGTTACTGCCCAACTTGACCAAGATTGACCTGTCCAGCACGGGCGTCACGGGAAACATTGCCTATCTCAAGTCGCTGCCCAAGTTGACCGTGATTCATCTCGGCAAAACGGGCGTCACAGGAGACATTGCCCACCTGAAGTCGCTGCTGAAGTTGACCGTGATTCATCTCGGCAAAACGGGCGTCACAGGAGACATTGCCCACCTGAAGTCGCTGTTGAAGTTGACCGTGATTGATCTCGTTGAGACGGGCGTCTCGGGGGACAAAGAGGCGTTTGAAGCGTCGCGGAAGTGGTCGATTTGCTGTTTGTAAAGCACGGGGGACAAGAAAGCGTTTAATGAATACCGTGAAAGTGAAGGGTTAAAAGAATGTTATATTTATCTTTGTATTTCCATAAAATATTCTTCATCAAAATTAATTAAGCATTTATTTTTATACATATTATAAAAAAGAATCCAAAAGCCTTTAACCCAATTTTCAAAAATTTTATTTTTTTTTTTTACTAGATTAATATAATTTGTTTTAAAATTAATAATATCAGAAAAATTTAATAATTCATCAATAGATAAATTATCCTTAAAACTATAATTATTTGGATATTTATGATTAAAAAAATCGTTATATAGTAAATTCGAAAATATCCAACATAAATCCCAATCTCTATGATGATCCACTCTTATATTGGAAGAATTCCTACAAATAAAATTGAAACTATTATTAAAATATTTTTCTACATTTATTTTATTTATAAAATATACATCAAATCTTATGAATATATATAATTGATAATTTAATGAATTTTCTCTTATATAATCCACAGTAATATTAATTCTTTTTTTAAAAATTGCAAATGCTCCATTTTTTATATCTTCTTCACATACATTATAATCAATTATTTTAATTAAATTATTTCCATAACATTCTTCAAATTTTTTATATAAAGTTTGTTTATCATAATGAATAATTTTTTTTTCTTTATTAAAGTAATCAATCACATTTTTATTTTCAAAATCAGTATTAAGTATAATATCAAATTTATGATGAGGATTTGCATTAATTAAATTTTCATAAATATTAGTGCAAGTGTTTTCAAATGTTCTATATTGCCCAACTATTCCTAGTAATATTTTCATATGTAATTATATATGAAAATATTACTATTCAATAAATTCAAATTTATATATTTTTCCAGTAACTTCACAAAAAATTACATCCCCATCAATATCAATAGCACAATATAATGGATTTCCATAAGTTCCGTTTAAAGTAGAATTTATATTTAAAAATAAATAAACGTAAAGACATACAGATATATAAAATATATACATAGGGAATGTTCTGGTGAAAACCTGATTTTGCGCGTCGTGGTAACTTATGTTGCCTTCGGAGGTGCGAATCCTTCACTCCGGAATGGAGTTATTCCAAAGTAGTCAAATGGAGCGACGTAACTAATCAGGTTGAAGGTTCAAAACCTTCCATTTACATCGGAAATGTTAAATGTATTATTTAAATATTATCTTAATCTATATGTTAAATATAATAATAGATTTAGACAGTACCTTAATACACAGTATAGAGAATGTAGATGATACGTATTATATAGCAAATGTAAAAGGGGCAGAAATGTTTACTTTAAAACTACATGAAAAAAGTAACACAAAAAAATCAAAGAAGCATCACAAAAAAACAAAGAAAAAGCAAAACATTGTAAAAGTAGAAAAGGTAAAAGAAATGTTGGTATTTAAAAGATCTTATCTAAATATCTTTTTACGATATTGTTTTAAGCATTTCAATGTAGGTTTTTGGAGTTTAGGTGGGACCACCTATGTACATGGAATATTAAAAAAGATATTATTACCAGAAGAATATAAAAAAAGTATTTGTATTATTTCTCGCCATGCTTTATTGGAAGATGCGGTAGTGTATAAGGATAGTGTAAATAAAAAAACTTATAAAATACCATATATCAATGATAAAACCATAAAAGAGTTAACGTACATTTATAATAATAAAATAACCAGTAAAAATACATTGTTGTTAGATGATTCTTTACTACATAAGGGTATAAATCCTGGGAATACAATATTAATACCGGCTTATGAGTATTCTATAGTAGATGATCGTGTATTGTATATCTTAGTAAAAGAATTTGATAAAATAAAACATAGAAAAAGGATAGACACGCTACCCATACAAAAACTAGAGGAAAAGTTATTTAAAGGGTATAAAGTAAATAAAAAAAGCAGTGTATCCCTACCACACTATAAAGAAGGTGATATCGTATTTGACACCGAGGATACGTTAAATGCTTATAATAATGATATAGTGATACTTGACGTGTATAAACATACGTATAAAATAATGTATGTAGAGGACGACAGTAAAAAGGTTGTTACAAAGGTGCTACCTAAATCGGCGATAGCTTATAAATATCTAGTTAATTAAGTTAATATTTGAATATCACCTAGATCTGGGGTATCGTTAAGGGTAATAGGGGTCAAGTCTTGGATATCCATTTTAATAGGTGCATCATCAAAGATCTTGATTTTGTCTTCGTCATCCTCCATGGCGGCATCAAGTTTGGCTTGTTCGTGACGTTCGTTGCTAATGGACTCTAAACGTTCAACCGTTTTAGGCGCGTTAATTTGTTCTTCTTCTTTGTTTACGCTGATAGCGCTATCGGTATTGTTAAACGATATAGCATTTGGTTTATTGGCAACCGGTACAATAGCCGTAGAATGACTTGAAATAGGTGTAGTACTAAGTGTAGTACTATAAGGTGCCGGTGTAATAGGTTCTAATGACTTACCGATAGTAGTATCTATAATAAGATCCGCAGCAGGAGCGGCAGCAAGAGCGGCAGCAGGAGCGGCAGCAGGAGCGGCAGCAGGAGTGGCTGCAGAAGCGCTAGTGGCAGCAGGAGCGCTAGCGGCAGCAGGAGCGGCAGCAGGAGCGCTAGCGGGTTCAGTATCTATTTTAATCACTTCATTTTTATCTAGTGATTCCAAAGCAATATCTTTCTCTTTTTTCTCTGTAGTAGTGGAGGTTTCCTCATTATCTACAGATAGTTTTTGGTCTTCATTTTCTTGTTTAAGCGTAGCGACGATGTCGGTTGTTTCATCCATATAAGCGCGCAGTATTTTCTCAACGGGTATGCTATCGCGAATGGATTCAAGAATGCTTTCTTTGATGATACCGTCTACTTCTTTTCTGTTTTTTTGCAGTTCAAGAGGTATAAGATTTTGTTCGTATAAAAATACCACACTGTATAGTTTTCTAGCGCAGGTAATATAAATTTTATGAATAAAAGGTTCTAATTGTGGTATATCAATATCTATCTTTTTTTGATTGTTACCGGCACGAATAGAGGTAAGTAATTTAAGATGGATTACATGAACGCACGTAATAAGTTCGTCTAGGTATTTACATTGACTTTTTTCAACGATACGTTCGGTTTCTTTTTTAATGATGTCATTATTCCATTTAGGTACGCGAGATAAAAAATTTTGAAACGTCATAAGATATTTGTCGTATTCATCATTTTCTTGGCATAATTTTTCGGATTCTTTAAAGATGGAAAGAAATCCTTCATTTACGAGAGGTGTAAGGATGTTTACAAGACGCACGACCCATTCATTTTTAGATTCTGTTAAACTAGAAACTGTATAATCGTCCATTATATAAATAGAATATTTTCTAAAGTATAATCTGAACGGAAAAAATAGCAATGTAGTAGCATAAATATAAATAAAGTTTCATTTCGTATTTGTTCGCGTATTTTATTAAAATAAATCAACCAAATGTGTTTTTGCTTTTCATTTTCCTCGTATAGTTCAATAAATTTCAACACATGCAACCCAGAAAATCCTTTTTCGTAGATAGTTTGGCTACATTTTACTAAATCATTTGTGGTTTTCGGTTTTATTTTTTTCATTTGCTTGTATAACCAGTTTTGTTTGGTACATGTAATCGTTGATTCAATGTTGTTTTGATACAAGTTGGTGGAAACTCCTTTAATCATAGGCAAAGGAACCCATATTTCACAAAATCTAGATAAGATCGGTTTTAAAAGACTATATTTATTGTTGGTTACCATAAAAAAACGGGTTGTAAATGAATATACTTCAATGCATCTACGCAGTGCTGATTGACCATCTATGGTAAGGTTTTCCACATTGTATAGTATAATAGTTTTAAAAAGGCCTGGTTTACTAGAGTCAATATTTGTTTTAGCAAAGAATTTAAGTTCATCGCGAATAAATTTGATACCTTTTCCCATACCGCAATTGACCTCAAGGATGTATTGTTGTTTATCGTTAGGGTCTGTATAAATGTTATCCATGAATTGTTTTACGATGGTTTTTTTTCCAGAGCCATTAGGACCATGAAACAGTAGATTGGGTATTTTATTGATTTTCAAAAAGTAATTTAATTTTTCGTGTATAGATTGATGTATTTTTAGCATTGTATATTGTTAAATATAAATGTTTATATATATATATATATATATATAACTATGACAAAATTGGCATCAGTTGCTGGATTTAGATGGACAAGTGGTAACTGTCATAACTATCATCATTTAAAGGATACTGAACGGAAATTGAAACAAGTGGGACTTCATTGGGACCAATTTAAAGAAAAGTCAATTACATTAGCACAGTTTAAAGAAGGAATGGTGGAAAATATAAGTTTTTTATTAGATTTAGATAAAGATGATAAAATATCTTTAGGTAAACGTCAACATGAGTTAGATCAATTTTCGGAAAAACTTAATGAAGATCTTAAAAAAAAAGAAAGAATAAGTTTGGCATTAAATAGATGCACTAACTATAAAGATGGTGCTAAGTTATTAGAATTAGAATTTGCAAGAAGTTTTTTTGGCGCCCCTATCAATATTAAAACTGATTTAGATTCTGTTGATTTTAAAGTTCGTGTAAATCAACGATTAACGGAAAGAATCAATGATGATGAAAAAAATTTAATGAGATATTGTTCTAAGTTAGTGAAAAAATATGAAGAAATTTATAAAAGAAATTTGTTTGAAGAGGCAGAAGATTTAAAACCTTATTTAATACCAAAACGAAAGTTACCTCATCTGGGTAAAATAAAATCAGAACACTTTTCTAAAAATTTAGATACTAAGGAAGATGATTTCATTAAAGCGGTATGTGATAGATTTGTAAGAGCGTGTGGTCTTTATACATTAACGTTGGAAAGTACGACTAAGCGGATAGTAAGTTTATGGTTTGATGAATTTTTTGGAAAAAAAAAAATTGAATATATTGATAATCAGGCGCTAAAAAGTGTATGTCAATTAGTAAGACAAAAAATAAATGAAACTGCCGGTACCGGATATTGCTTATTAACTGGTTTTCACGGTCCAATTGTTTTAGAACATTTAGTGGAGTATAGTCAATCAGGGTTACTATTGACTCCATTAGGAACGCAATATCCATTTGGTTATGTTAATAAAGGTGTTAATGGTAGTTATTTATTAAGAGGAACAAATAATGAAACGACATTAGACGAATTTACAAAAAATACATTGATTAAGGATGAAAGCATTTTTATTAATCAAGATATGTTAAGCTTATTAAGAACAACACTGGAAAAAAAAGATCCAGATGATTCACCCTTAAATTGGAAACCAAATGGTTATGTAGGAAGATTACTACTACAATATTTAGTAGCATCAACAACTAATGATGGTCAACCACTAAAAGAAGAAGATTATGTTCGTTTTTTATATGCTTTGGATATATATTTTAAAACTGAATGTGGTTTACGCAATAAAGAAGATTTTAAAAGTACACTCACAAAATTTGCTGAATTAAAACTGGATGCCTGGAGTGGAACTACAAAACGTCAATTAGATATTTTGTCGGGTGTAGTGCTACCAAATGATGTTGATGAGGCTGAAAGAGTGAAAAAGAAAAAGTTATTAAAGGATTTAGCACAATTTTTTCCTGTGTCAGTAGACAGAACCGACGACATGATTAACGAAGAGGAAGAGGAGGAAGAGGATTACACCCGTCCCGCTAAAAAAATAAAACCTGCATGGGAACAAGCTGCATGGGAACAAGCTGCACCGCAGCTCTCGAATCTTGATAATAAAAAAAGGACACGAGATTCGGCAGGAGGGACTACAAAACGACAACAAGGAGGTAAAATAACTACTGGAGAGGTAAAGTGTATATATTATTATTTTAAAGATCTCATTCCAACCGAAATATGGTCAGAACCAACTGATAATGAGTTAAAGCTGTTTAAAATGTTATTAGATATATATATAGAAGATGAAGAAGACCCCTATGAAGTAGTAAATCCATTACTATTAACGTTGATACCTTATAGTCGTTATAGTGATGTAATGCGTTTTTTCTTTACTATACTAGACTTATATCAGTTAGAAGTGGATCAAGCGTCTCTACAGTTTGATTTTGAATATATGCTATATAGTAAATTTTATTATCCAACTGAAAGTGAACCTAAACAACTAAGGGATAGTATTTATCAGGATCTTGGTAATAGAATGGAAACTGAGGGTACTGAAATTACTGATCGTTATAGTGCTGAAAAATCTTTAGAATATATCCTTTCTAAAGTAATTCTCATTTTAAGAACTTTTAATGAATCATTTTATATGGATGAAAAAGGAGAATTTATACCTAATATAGAAGTAGTTGATGAGGATGATACAACTACTCCTGCAGTGCCATCACTTAGAGAAGTGATGGCGCGTCCTCCTCCTCGTCTCGGACTGGTCTCTCACGGTAAGACCGATGATGATGCGCCGATGACTACTGCGCCGATGGCTACTGCGCCGATGGCTGCTGCGCGGATGGCTGCTGCTGGTGCTGCTGCTGCGCCTGTGGATCATGAAGATGCTGCTGCGCCTGTGGATCATGAAGATGCTGCTGCTGTGCCGATGGCTACTGCTGGTGCTGCTGCTGCGCCAATGGCTGCTGCGCCAATGGCTACTGGTGATGATGCTGCAGCATCTGTGGATGATGAAGATGATGATGCTGCAGCATTTGTGGATGAAGATGATGATGCTGCAGCATCTGTGGATGATCGTGGTGATGGAGATGTGCCAATGGTCACTGCTACTGATGATAGTTCTGGTGGTGATGCTGCTGTATCTGGGAGTGATGGAAGTAGTGATTCTGCTGCTAAACGTGAAAGAAACAGGGGTGGTAAAAAAACAAGAAGAAAACACAAACGGAATCATAAAAAGTCTCGCCGAAAGCCGCGGAAGAGTGTTTCTCCCGGTCGTTGGTTGCGAAAGGCAAAACGTTATACTAGGAATAAAAAGTTAAAATTACGTAAACGTAATACGCAAAATCGCAAAACAAAGAAGCGTAAAACAACTAGACGTAAAAACAAAAACTAGATTTATTTTGTCTAAAAAAACAAAATAAATTTAAACAGCACTGCTAAGACTGTGGGTATAAGGATTATTTTTAAAAGCAGCGAGAAGATTAGGATCCATACGAGAGTGGTTTGGTTGTTCATAGGTTTGCGGGGTTTTCATTTTACCCATGGTGGTCATATTCGGACCAACGTTGTTGCTAAAACCGCGTTCCACGCGGTGAGTAGGCAGTTCCTGGCGACTGCACTCTTGATTGATGTTGCCTTGATACAAGTTCATTCCACCTTGAAGTATATGTCCGGTTTGTGTTTTGTCGTGTTTGATATCCATATTATAACCCGCCTCATAGGAGGTCATGTTACCGACACCGCTACTTGCACCACCCAACACACTATAGTTAGTAGTACTACGTTGATTGTTGTCTAGAGGATCAAGAGGTCGCATGGTAGAAGCGTGTTTAGACGCTGCGACGCCGTTGGGCATGGCGCCGAGTGCCATGGGGTCATAAAGAGTAGTGTCGCGTGTAGTAGGCGCGATACGGTCGGTAGGAGCGCGGTAGGTTCCGTTTTCATTTTGAATGTTACCGTTGGGTCGTATATTACCGATAAAGTTAGTTTTTTTCCCGGGTCGTAGGAAATCCATCACGGGACTAATCATAGCATCTACTAAACTACTGGGATTACCTTCCCGTTCGCTGTTGATAACGCTTCGGTTGTTCGTGTTGTAGTGGATACCGCTTTGTCCGTGGTCGTCTATGTGTGCTTTTTGGCTGCTGTGTAGATCGACCATTTTTCTGTTAGCGAGTTGTTGTTTGTGTGGTGGTAGATATTTACCAGCAACGAGTTCTTTACTGGAAGTACCAGCACCGCCCATATAATTAGTAGGGTCCGTATTTCTGTTGATGTTAGGTGCAAGATAATTTTCATCCATACCGGGTTTAAGGAAAGCACCGGTAGTAGTTAAATATCGTTCAGGATCATTTTTGTAGAATGTATCGGGTGTATATTTTTCCACTTTTCCTAGACTACCTAATTGTTTAATTTCGCTCTGCGCGGGTCCTTGGCGATTATCAAGTGAGTAAGTAATTTTGGGGTTACTGGTTGTTCGTAGTTGATTTACATTTTTAGGTAGATATAGATCGCGCTGTTCCATGCCGCTGTTAAAGCCTCCGCTTCCGTTATTATTGTCGTATCCTTGATTGATACCAGGTCCAACTTGTACTTCTTGCCATGGTTTCACGTTATTCATGGAGTTAGGAGCATTCATTCTGGAGCGCATAAAGTCACCGTGATTAGGCATGCCATGGGTCCATTGCATATTTTCCTGAGGTTTAAAAAGGGGTGCTTGTTCTTGTTTTTTAATGGATTCAGATCCTTTTCCTTGCTTGAGATCTAAAGTAGAATCACTGCTTTGTTCATTTACAAAAGCGTGACCTCTAGTTTTGGACCCAAAGAAAGGGGTCATATTATTGTGTTGAATATCATTGCTATTCATATAATTTCCAGTAAGAGATTCAAATTGAGTATCTGCGTTAGGTTTAACAGTATTTCCGTAAAAATGGTTTGCACCGGTAGTGCTATCGTTACAAGGTTGTTGGCATGACGGTTTAGCATAACTAGAAATATCGCAGTCATCCACAGTCTTTCGGTTAGAATAGTGTTCTTTCGTATTAGAAGGTTGTTTATTTTCGCAAGAGGCGAACCATCCGCCGATGGCTAATATAGGTATAGCGAATTCCATTATATATACAATAATAATATATTTCTTGTTGATTCTACTTGCCTAAAGATTTATTAAAAGTGGGAGGTTGATACTCGTCTTTTTCAAGAAGTTGCGTATTTACATTTACTTCAAAAGGGTAGCATACATTTTCTTGAGGATCCAAAGGGAGGATATCATTTTTAGTTTGTTCCATGTCTCTGTACCACCATACAGGATGAGTGACCCTAGATTGTCTAGTGGTATCAGTATACTTAGGGCATTTTCTTTCTTGACCATTTACTTTATAAGTTCCATAGGTGTGGCAATCTTTGGATAAAGGTCGTGTAAGACCTCTAAAATCGCTTTCAATATCAACCGAATTATTATGTAAATTACCTCCCCATTTCGTGAGACGTATTTGAGGGTCTTCGTAGTAATAAGGAGCAGGACCATTACCAGGTACATTAAATTGATATAAGGATACCCCTATATTTTCTTCAAGGCGTTTATTGGTTCTAGCTTCATCGTAATTAAATCGTGTAAAGGCCATTTTGATATATATAGTTATATTTATTTTAAACATAGCTAAATATCTAATTAATCATTCACTTCCATGTTGATAGCATTTGTAGTTTGTTGCTCTACTTGTTGCTCTACTTGTTGCTCTACTTGTTGTTCTACTTCATTTGTAGTAACTTGTGGTTGTTGAAACATGCGAATGCATTCCCATATTTTCGCCGACTCTTGGATACTATACACACCACGTTGTTGACCCAATGTGATAAAACCAATGATAACGTTAAGAGCCGCGTTTTGTGTATTTACATTCACATCCACGAGTTTTTGTTGTAGCGACGTGTCGTTGTTAACAGCAGCAGGCGCAGGAGCAACTTCAGGCGCAGGAGCAACTTCAGGGGTATCGGTCATTATACTAGAGAGTATAGTATTTATCTTTAAGTTATTTAAATTGAGGTCTTTGATTATCTTGATAATAATGAAATTGTGGATAAATGTGGTACGGTCTTTTGAAAAAGGTTTTAGTCGGTAAAGTGTATAAGGTTGGGTACATGCTACTTTGAGGATTCACTAGATTAGTAGCATTAATACCAAATAATCTGGATTCAATATCCACACTGTCCTTGGATAATTCGGTATTAGGCATATATTGTGGTGCATTTATGCCTACATTAGGATAAGCAGGATTACTATGAGATCTTTTCATTGGCTGAATAACATAATCTCTGTGTTTTTTGAGTTCAGTTTGTTCGTGGCAATAGTTATTAATGTTGTTAATATTTCTAGTAGAAGCCATATAGTATAGGATTAGGTATTATTTTTTCATTAAAATACTGAATAAGACATCACGGTGACATTCTTGTACACTTCCCTGTGCTATCATATCACAAATGCAACGATGTGTACTATGGAAATAGGGTTGTGCTAATAAAAATAAGAATTCTTGTTGTATATTAGGATAGGATAATGCTTTTTTAAAAGTATCGTCATCTTTGGTTAGCGTTTCTAAATAGGTGATTACCTTATGTATGGTATCACCATCCCATTCTTTTAGGTTACACGCTTGTAAAAATTGGCAGCGATATAGATCGTCACTAAGATCACCTTGATCCATTAGTTGATAAGTACATAGAAAACTAGTATTGTACATATCAATTACGAATATTGATATTTATTGTGTTGTTCGGCAAAATTTTTTTGTCGTGTAAGATCGCGGGTAGAGATACCGCCTCTTACCCATCCGGAGGCTGCGTCTTCTTCTACTAAATGTTTGGGATTAGTTATTTTTTGTTTAATAGGTTCTTGTAGTGGATAATGTACATAGGGAATATAGGATTTTTCGCTACTACATTGCACTGATTTTTTGTGGTTATCTTGATTGGAATGAAGCATTTTAGTTTCAAGTTCGCAATTACCGGGTCCTTTTCCTAAATAAGGAACCGTGACATAGGGTCTAGTTTGTAGAGATAGGCGAGTTTTAGGATGCGTTTGAATTCCTCCCATAAGTAGATTGGAATTTTCTTTAATATTACAACCGTTCATTCCAGTTTGATGTCCCCCCTTATAGAACATGCTGGGTTGAGTGGTAGCAAAGTCGATTACTTTTTTCATATTACAATCTTTGGTATGAAAATTGGTTAATCTATAACTGCATGCTTCAGCACTTTCTTTGTTTTTTAAAGTATATCCACATTGGTCGTTTAACATTCGTGAATCATGATTAAACATTATATACATCAAATATATATTTTTTTTAAATGAAATCTTAATTAAGATAAATGATTATAGGTAGGTATGTTGCCTGTGCAGACACTATTGTCTTCTTTACATGATTTCATGTCACCATAACAAAATTTCATAAACCCATCTTGATCGTTAGGTATAGTAGTACTGGCCGTTGTATAAAATTGTCGCATGGAGTGATCAAGATTTAGTTCATCGCCTAAATCTTTAAACAATCGTGGATCTATTCCTTCATCGGCGAGAATAGTTTCTTTTACCATTTCATTGATTTTCTTAATGTTTTGTTTGGTATACGATTTATCTGCTTGAGGTCTATTAGGATTACCGCTAATTTCTGGTAATGCTACATTCATAAGAGGATTATCCTTAGTAGGCTCTTTAGATATCCCTTTTAATTTTAAGTTTTTACAGTTATCCTCTTTTTGCATGTTATCGTAGTATTCTTTTTTTTTTGTTTGATAATAAATAAATATAAGTAGTAATACGGTTAAAATTCCACTGATGATATAGTTCAAAGATTCAGTTAACACTAAACCAAACATCGAACCTACTATCACTAGTTTAGTAATAGCATTCATATTTTCTTCACAACTTAGGGTGTTGCTAGGTAATAATGGTTGTTTAAAGTCAATAAGTATATTTGGTTCATTAATCCAGAAAGTGCTAGACATCTATATATTTTAGTCTATTTATTTTTTTTCTTTTTCTTCTTTTTTTTAGGTTTACTATTGTCGCCATCGGCTGATTTCTTAGGACGTACACTTCGTTCAACCGTCTCTCCTGTAGAGAAAACATTGGTCATTAATTTTTCTACTTCATGGTCAATGTCAGCCTGTGATACGGAAGGCGGTGGCCCCGTAGATGCTTTGGGTTGTTTGTTTAATCGTTCCCGCATGCGTTCTTTCATTTTAGCTTGCCGCATTTGCTGTTGCAATCTTCCTTCCATGGCGCCAAAATTCATTTTACCCCCGCCGGCATTTGCTCCATTTGGCATGGGTATACCCATTTTTTTAAACATGCTTTCCATATGATTCATACCTGGCATTTCCTTCATTTTTTTAAGCATGTCACTTGCTTCTTTTAACAGTTCAGTTTCTTTTACTTCACCGGATTTTAATTTTTCATCTAGTTTTTTCCCTACAGATTGTACTAAACCCATTAATTTTTTAGGATCTTTTAGTAAATTTTTAAACAAATCAGGCGCCGATTCAACATTGTTTGAGTCTATATTCATATCTTTCATGGTTTCATCGGCAATTTCTTTGGCTAGATTACCTATTTTTCCATCAAACATGTCCTGAATATGAGCATGGATGTTTTGAGGATCAGGCATGGTAAAGGATGGTTTACTGTCGCCGCCCGAGTCCTCTGCGTCACCCGACTCCTCTGCGTCGCCCGACTCCTCTGCGTCACCCGAGTCCTCTGCGTCACCTTCACTATTACTTTGGTTGTTAGCGACGTCTTTAAACATATCTTGTAAAGAATCCATGGTTTCTTGTAGTTTATTTTTTAGTTCATCTTCATCAATAGCTTCAAATAGTTTGGCCGTATCCCCAAAAGATTCATTGGAAGATAGTTTACCTGCAACCGTAAAAAGTAGTAATTGTAGATATTTCCATATACATTCTCTAGTATTGTCAGATAGTTCTTCTTTCCATAATAATTTAAAATCAATACCAGGAAGAAACTCTAGATTATTTTCTTCATTGGCAAACATGTCTTGATTTTCGTATAAAATATCAAAAAATCTTTGCGGAAAAATAAGATTAGTATGTTCGTATAGTCGAGCAAGTGCATCCTTTTTATCTTCTTTGTCTAAACAAACCGTTTCAATGTCTTTGTGAAGATCCTGTTTAAGTTCAGGAAATGACACAAGAAGATCTTTGGTAAAATCTTTTATAATTTTTTCAAAATCTTCCATTTATATTAAATATATCATTGGATTTATTTAATATCATATTTTAAACAATATACAATTGACTAATTTTAGATAAATTTTGAATATAAGTCATGCACGTTTGTTTGTCGTCTTCTTTTAGTTTATTTATATTGTGTTTAAGGTTTTCAAACATTTTAACAATAAAAGAAGAATAATCTTTTAAATAAGGATCATTTTGATAATCGTGTTTTACAAAAAAAGAAATATCGCCTTCTTGAATAGGTAACTTAAAGTGTTCCGCAATATCAGTTTGCCAACTTATAATAATAGCACGAGGATTGACTTTTTTGCAACTAATAAAATAGGTTTTGTTTTGTTCAAGTTCTTTAGATTCAGGAAGTAAAGAGCATAACAGGTTTACAAAATTAGAAACTTCGCCGATAAAGGTAGTTAAGACTAATTTATTGTTAGAACTCATATACTTAACTAAAAATATTATTTTTAAATAAATATTTTATATACTTTGATTTCTATTTTGAACCATGCTATCTACAGATACATTCCCAATGGTATCGGCTTTATAATTATCAGGTGGAGTTTCTATATTATCTACACTACTTATAGGAACATAATTGTGCATTTGTCGTAACCCACCATTTCCTTTAGTAGAGAGTTCATCGCTACTTTGGTCTAAAAAGCTGTATTGATCGGAAACATTGTTCATTTGGTTTAAAGAATAGCATACGGGTTCTTCGTGAATGGTGGTAGCACTTTGTTGTAGAGAATTGATTTTCGGTTCAAAATATTTATAAATGTCGGAACCATAAATCACGTGATGTCCTTTATTTAGTAGTAATAAAGCAGGTACTTTAGTTACGGTGGGTGGTAATAATACTTCATGTTTATCTTCTATGATTAGATAGGTAGCATTATTTTTTTGTATTCGTTTGTCGATACATAGATAGTGAATGTCGTCTAGATTAAATTTCCCTAAATGGTGGATACATTTTTTAGAATTTTCGCAATGATTGCTATAGTATAAGATATGGCTCATTTATAGTAAATAAAAAGAAGTATTTAAATAAATTCTTTTGTAAAATTGATTTATAAAAATAAAGATTATATATAATACTAAAATGGCTGAGTTACCGGTTATTGTGAAAAATCAACCAAAATATGAAGGTCGTCTAGAATGTACTTTTCAACAATGTGATGTTAGTCTAGTGAATGCTCTACGTCGCACTATATTGTCTGATATTCCGGTATATGTATTTAAGACCTTTCCTTATGCGGAAAATGATGTACATATAGAGACGAATACGTGTAGACAAAACAATGAGGTATTAAAGCAGCGTATGTCATGTATTCCTATTCATTTAACCGATTTTACCTTACCGTATCGAGAAGTAGAATTTTACATTGAAGTAGTAAATACAACAAAAGATATTATGTATGTTACTACAGATGATATAAAGATAAGGCAAGTGCCTCCGGATGATTCGGATCAAGTAAATCCTTTAAACAAGGACTTGTTGGTGAAGATGGATCCCCAACGATTGTTTCCAAGGGATAGTTTGACCAATGATCCTATTGTTATTTGTAGATTGAAACCGAGTATTACCAAGGATTTGGAAGGTGAATCTTTAAAACTAACTGCAAAAATAAGTATATCTAATGCCAAAGCAAATGGTTGTTATAATGTAGCTAGTACGTGTAGTTATGGTAATACTATAAATACTACTGCAGCAAATATGGCGTGGGAGCAAAACGTAGTAAATCGTACATATGACACCCCGGAGCAACAGGATAAGGAAAGAGAAAACTGGATGTTGTTGGAGGGAAAACGGTATTTCAAAGAGCGCAGTTATGATTTCGTGTTGGAGTCTCTAGGTATATATGAAAACGAAGTATTGATAAAAACGGCGTGTAAGATAATGGTAGAAAAGTTGTTAATGATTCGTAAGATGGAAGGATTAACTATACAAGATAGTGAAACGACGATACCGAATAGTAAAGATGTGATTATGTATGAGGATTATAGTATAGGTAAATTGTTAGAATATTACATTTATCAGACGTATTATGAAAATAGCAATGATTTAACCTTTGTAAGTTTCTTTAAAAGTCATCCGCATAATCTGGAAAGTGTTTTGCGAATAGCATTAAAACCAGGTACGGATCTTACATTGGAAGTATTACTACCTAGTATATGTGATACTATTATAGAGTATTTAAATAAGGTATCTAATTTGTTTTAGATAGAATAATAATTTCTAGTCTATCTATAAGATATGGCGTCGCAAGTTACCGATATACAATTACAATTAAAGGATATTATACAAATAGTAGCACCATCAGACCCAGATCTACATATGAAACGTTATGTAATAGAATATATAGATAGTTTTAAGATTAAATTAATTTCGGTGGATGATTTAGATGCAGCAGTACTTAATATAACGATAGGTAAATCTGGTGTATTAGATAATAAGTCGATTACAGGAATATATTTATTAAGTCGGGATGATACTACTGGATATGCTAGGCAAAACGGATTGGTTCCAGGTACAAAGGTAAATATTTTTTTTAAAGCAGAGGAAGAATTAGTAGTGAGTGGTGAAATTACAGATTTAGAAGAAGATATGATAGAAATACTGTTAATGGATCAATCTATAATTTATATTGATTTTGCTTATAAAGGTATACCAGATGATATACCAATTGAAAAGATTATAAAAAAACATCCATCTGGTCAAGGATACGACCAACAAAGAAAAGAGCAGCAGCAAGCAGAGCAGCAAGCAGAGCAGCAAGCAGAGCAGCAAGCAGAGCAGCAAGCAGAGCAGCAAGCAGAGCAGCAAGCAGAGCAACAGCAGGGTG
>MDSY01099920.1_pt1 | contig 17495 bp, 18 predicted proteins | sample 811131 | NCBI WGS metagenome assembly MDSY01 (sample SAMN05326643, study PRJNA326480) | marine metagenome | isolation source: seawater | place: Atlantic Ocean: South West | collected 2010
CCCTCCCATCTGAAAGATAACTGAGACTAATCCAACGATCACACCGATATTTGTAGCAATTGTAAGCCATTTTGTTGAGATTTCTTGCTGCATATTACACTCCCTTTAAATATATGATTAGGGTAACACTTAAATTAAAGTTAAATAATCACAAATGGAAATCTCCTGATAAGTTAATAACACAGCTTGTAACGAGCTGTAAACTATTGTTAATCTGAACTTATGATTGTTTCCATCATATGTTTTGTTGTATTAGTTGCTCTTTTTATGAGAGTTATTGCAAGAACTAATTCTAATGATAGTTATGGTCGCTTACTTGTATGGATATTAATCATTATTCTTGGAGCTACTATCATCTATTTTCTTTTGACTAAGATACTGCCATTATTAAGATATATGATCTTTAGCGGTTGATATTTAATATTTTTTAAACATTAGTTGGCTTCATTATAGTTCTGCTTTCAATTCTTGCAGATCCATATAAAAAATTATTAGGGAATGAATGAGACACCTATTTACATTGCATATTATTATGATGTTGAGTTCTTGTCAGACAACGCTTCAAAATATTGATAATCAAATAGAACAAACTGGTGAAAGTAGCTTGGAAACCCTAAATAGTGGAGTTGAAAAAGCCATCAGTCCTTTGCCAAGAAAAGGAATAAGACAAATGGGTGAATTTGAATCTCCTACTTCCTCATATCTCTTAGATAGGACCTTTAAACGAAGTGGTAAGACTATATGTGTCTACAAATCTAGTAGTTTAAGTAATGATGAATATTTCTATACATTAGGGAATTTTTCAATAAGATGCCCTATGTTTAGGGATCTTTGAAATTTTCTTTATTATTTTTTTCAACACATAACCTTACAAAATTTGTGAAGGTTAGGTGTTAGTTTAGTTAGAGGCTCTTGATGAGATGGCTTCAATAATTTTTACAAATTCTTATCGAGCTGTCTTGTCTTCACATCCCATACACGCTCTAAAATTTTATTTCTTCTTTACGAAACTCATTAAGCGTTTTCTTTTTCTATCTTGTCGTGGTGTCAATTTATTTCGTCGGCCTTTATAGGGGTTATCACCAGTTTTAAATACAAGCCGAACAGGAGTTCCTTTTAAACGGAATTTCTTTCTAAAACGCTTTGTTAAATAACGCTTATAAGTTAATGGAAGTCGCTCAGTTTGATTGCCATGGATAACAATAGTAGGAGGATTTCGACCACCTTGATGAGCATATCTTAATCGAATTCGTCGGCCTCCAGCTAATGGTGGTGCATGTTCAATTAATGCTTCTTCCAGCTCTTTAGTTAAATTATTAGTTGATAAATCTCGTGTTGCAGCAAGATATGCCCGCTGAGATGCCGCTAATAAATCTCCAACTCCGGTTCCATGCAGGGCAGATATTGTATGCTGTTCAGCAAAATCAAGAAATGGTAAACGTCGTTCAAGCTGGCCTCTTAAAAACTTTTTTTGTTCATTGGTGAGTCCATCCCATTTATTAATAATTACTACTAGGGCACGTCCTCGCTGAACAATTAACCCCATCAAACTAATATCTTGTTCTGTGATGCCCTCTTTTGCATCCATCATTGCAAATACCACATTAGATTGTTCTATCGCTTGTAGTGACTTAATAATACTAAACTTCTCAATGACTTCCTTTACCTTTCCTTTGCGACGCACTCCTGCAGTATCAACAAATAAATATTTTTTCTCATCTCGCTCTAGAGGTACAGAAACACTGTCTCTGGTGGTCCCTGGTTGGTCATAAACTACCAGTCTATCCTCGCCAATCAATCGATTAATCAAGGTTGATTTACCAACATTAGGTCTTCCAATAAAAGCAATATTCAGAGCATCTTTATCTGTATTGATTAGGCCTTCATTGTCATTCTCAATATCGACTAGATCATTTTCAAAGGGAGCTAATATCTCATCCATTAATGCTGATACACGATCGCCATGAGCAGCAGAAATCGCTATTGGATCAGGAATACCAAGGCCGTGAAACTCAGCAGTAGAAATATCTGCATCTAGTCCTTCTGTTTTATTAGCAACAAGCCAGATTTTTTTTGCATTTTCTCTTGTTAATTGCACAATATATTCATCTACAGATGTTAATCCAGATCTTCCATCCACCATGATGATTGCTACATCTGCTTCTTGAAGTGCCTGCTTAGATTGTTGAGCCATTAACTCATGGATACCTTCTTCATCGCCCGTAATACCACCAGTATCAACAACGAGGTAGGGAATAACCCCCATCTTTCCATAACCATACTGGCGATCCCTTGTGAGTCCAGGATAGTCAGCAACTAAGGCATCACGAGATTTGGTCAGTCGATTAAAAAGAGTCGATTTCCCAACATTGGGACGACCAATTAGTGCTATGACAGGCAGCATAATCAATAACCTTTGCCATAATGGCTCAGGTTCCTCCCATCAGAGCAACATCAGATATGTTTGATTTACTTTCCTCTTGAATAGAGAATACCGCCATCTCACTAGATTCGTTTTGAACGTATAAATAATCATCAATAACTACCGCAGAACCAGAAATTGCACCTTTACCCACTCTTTTTCTTGAAACAAGCTCGCCAGTTTTATGGTCAAAAAAATGTAAGTAGCCTTCAAAATCACCCACTACGACAGTTGATTTAAATTTTGTAGGTGCTGTGATCTCTCTTCTCAATAAAATTTCTTTTCGCCAAACTTCACTGCCATCAAAGCGATTCATACCAACCAAATCACCAGTGTCAGTGACCGCATATAGCAATTCTTCATCCATAGCGACCCCTGCATTGCTAGATAATTCTTTGGCCCACAATATCTGACCTGATTCTGCAGCGATACTAGCTACTTGGCTTTGATAGCCAACCGCATATATATCTTGCCCCATAGATTTTATGACGCCGTCTATATCCGTCAGTCTTTCTAAGTCAGTTTTTCCAGATGGTGGTGAAAGCATAGACTCCCATTGAACAACCCCTGAATCAATATTGACTGAAATTAATCGGCCATTATCAAATCCAGCTATAGCATTATTACCAATCCCTATCGGCGAAGAAGCACCTCGAAGCGTTAATGAAGGCATATCTTGATTTGTCATCCAACGTTCAGCTCCATCAAATATTGAAAAATTTCTTAATTGTCCATCTATAGTTAAAACTGTAATAGAATCATTTCTAATCAAAGGTATCGCGATTGATTCACCCTTAATTTTTACTCGCCATACCTCAGATCCGTCATCGTCTCTCAAGCATATTAATTCGCCATTCTTACTAACTACAACTACCCTGTCATTTCCATATGAGGGCCCACTGGTTAACTCCGTTCCAAGTTCGATACCCCATTCTTTTGCCCCATCTTTAGATTGAAAAGCAGCAACTCTTCCATCATGGCTTGCCAAAAAAACACGTTTCTTATCTCCATTCGGTAGCAGCGATAAATGAAGGAACTCTGAACCCTTTCCAATCTTTGTTTTCCATATTTGTTTAATCTTTAATTTTTCTTCAAAACGAATTAATTCTGCCGGTAAAATCTCTTCATCCTTATCCTGAAAAAAAGTGCATCCACCTATAATTATGCATCCAATCAAAGTAATTATCAGTTTTGAAATAGCTCTCATTGAGCATTTACCTCGATATCATCAACATCAGGTATCGAATTTTCTGGTAAATCATTGATCTTCATTTGAACTAATGCAGCATCAACGACTTGTGGTAACTGTGAGCCCTGCAGTGCACTCATATAGGAAAATTCAGCATTTGCATAATCCTCCAGACCATAATAAGCATCACCAATAAGTTCGCTGTATTTTGTCTCAAAAGCATGACCGACGCTTCCTTCAAGTAAATCCAAAACCTCTTGATATTTGCTTTGGTATAACAAGACTTTCGCAAGACGCATTCTTCCGATAAGTGCTATCTCAGGATTATCAGGATTATTTATCAATAGTCGTAATTCTATCGCAGCATCCTCATCACGACTTTGACTCATATAAAAATATGCCATTGCCAATCTAGCCTGATCAGCATATATAGAATCAGCATGATCGGTATAAATTTCTTCAGCAATTTTTGAGCCCGACTCTAAGTTATTTTCTGAGATTTCAACAGCTAGGGATTCATATAACGAAGAAGCCTTCAATTGATTGTCTAGTGCACTGGATTTCCATGTATTTGTTCCAGTTACACCTCCTATAACTAATGCGCCAAAAATAAGTATATAGAAGCGATTTTCACGCCACCATTCACGTATATATTGAATTTGTTCTTTTTCTGAGAGAAATTCATCCACGATTAAAGCCTTTTAAATTGAGAATTATAATTAATTATATTGATAGTTGATTGAAAATAATATCAGCCAAAGATTTTTTTAACTTCAGACAAAATATTTTCAAATGAAATTTTTACTTGATCTTCATTATTACGAAGAGGTTTTAAAGCAACTCGATTATCTTCCATCTCTTCCTGTCCGATAATTATCGCATAAATTGCCTGACTTTTATCAGCCCGTTTTAGTTGTGATTTAAAACTACCTCCACCCATATTTAATTTGAATCTCAGAGTAGGGAAATTCTCACGTAATTCTTCTGCAAGATCAAAGCCTTTTTGAAGTGCAATATCACCATCAGTTACAATATAAATATGAGGGGCTGCAATAGCGATACGCTCATTTGAAATTTCATATAAGCTAACTAGCCTCTCAATTCCCATTGCCCAGCCCACAGCTGGTGTGGAACGACCACCCAGTTTCTCTGCCAGGCCATCATATCTTCCACCAGAACAAACTGCACCTTGAGCTCCTAGATCTTCGGTTATCCATTCAAATACAGTTTTATTATAATAATCCAAACCACGAACCAATCTAGGGTTCACTGTATATTTAATGCCCGCATTATCCAGAAGATGTTTCAACATATTAAAATCTTTTTCTGACTCATCATCAAGATAATTAAGCATTACTGGCGCTTCTTTTATAATAGAGACCATCTCAGGATTCTTACTATCAAGTATTCTCAGGGGATTTGACCGAAGTCGATCAAGGCTGTTCTGATCTAACTTACTTTTATGCTCAGAAAAATATGTAATTAACTGATCTCGATAAATTGCCCTTGATTCCTGATTGCCTAATGAATTAATTTCCAATCTAAGATTCTTTAAATTGAGTGTTTTCCAGATCCTAGCACACATTATTATTAATTCGGCATCCACATCTGGGCCCTTATAACCCATAGCTTCAACATTAAATTGATAAAACTGTCGATACCGACCTTTTTGCGGTTTCTCGTAACGAAACATAGGGCCCATCGTCCATAACTTTTGTTGTTGATTATGTAACAAACCATTCGTAATACCTGCCCGAACCATACTAGCTGTTGCTTCTGGTCTTAGCGTAATACTTTCATCATTTCTATCCTTGAAGGTATACATCTCCTTTTCCACAATGTCAGTATCTGCACCAATGGATCTCTTGAATAATTCAGTTCGCTCTAGAAGTGGCAAGCGAATTTCGTTAAACCCATAAGACTCAACTATTTTCATTACATTCTGCTCAAGGTATCGCCAAGTCCCAATAACGTCAGGCAACAGATCGTTCATCCCTCTTATTGTTTTTGGTTTCATGGTTTCTCTCACAATTTTGATACTTTAAACCTAAGTACTTCATCTTGCCGTGATGTTCTTGGAAGTGGATAACTCTGATCATCAACACTTAAGCTAAGCACTTCTGTTGCTGCACCAAATAATACATCCAAAGGACCAGTCCCACTAACAATAACATTCCTATTAAGGTCACCTAAGTCATAAAAAAGTAGCTTGCCATTTACATCATATATTTCTGTCCAACACAATCCACTGTATTCTATTGCCAAGGTTAATCCTTCCGGCTCCAAGTAAAGAAGCTCAGAAATCTCAGTCACAGTTTCTTCAATATCAATCAACTCAACCTCTTCCATTTCTGGAGCAAGATCTTGATCAATTATAGATTCTGACTTTTCTAATAATGTTTCTTCAATGTCAATCAACTCAACCTCTTCCATTTCTGGAGCAAGATCTTGATCAATTATAGATTCTGACTTTTCTATAATTATTTCTTCAGTCTCAGCAAAACTCACCTCATTAAGCATAGGTTCAATACTAGCTGCTTCGATATTTTCAATACTAGTGACTTGATTTACAGCGGGTTCTTTTTTTAATACCGAAGATACTAATAACCAAACTAGAAATAAAGTCAGCAGAGAGAAAATAATCATTAAAATTAATTTCGGTGTAAGGACATATTTACTCATACTTTCAACAGCTTTATTGACTATTGGGGCAGAGTTCTTATCTGGATTTATTTGGTTATAGCTATCTAGTAACAGGTCTTCTGATAGATCCAATAAATTTGCATATTGACGAAGATAACCTTTCACGAAAACAGAGGCACCTATCGCCTCGAAGTCATTACACTCAATCATCTCAATTACTGAAGCATTAATTCGTAACTCTTTGGCTATATCTTTTTCGCTAAGGCCCTTCGCTTGCCTGGTTTTCGCTAATAATTCACCGCAACTAACCTCATTATCGAGATTATTTTTATTATTAATTTCTTCAGTAATTTTACTCATTTAATACTCAACAGCATTATTTTAATTTTATAATACCACTGCCCTCCGTTTTTTCTCACTTAATCTAGTTAATACTTTATTGTTCACTTTACCAGCTAACTGGCCACATGCAGCATCAATATCATCGCCACGAGTTTTTCTTGTGGTCACTAATATTCCTAATTCTCGCAACTTAGATTGAAATTTTCTAATCTGCTCGGATGAGGAGCATTGATAATCACTTTCAGAAAACGGATTAAAAGGTATTAAATTCACTTTAGCGGGTTTATTTTTTAGAAGCTTTGCCAATTTTTTGGCATGTAAAATAGAGTCATTGATATCTTTTAACATTACATATTCAAACGTAATATAACGATTTGAATGTTTTTTAGCATACACCCAACATGCTTCAAGTAATTCAGCAATTGGATGCATCTTGTTGATAGGAACAAGTGTATCCCTTAGTTCATCTTCAGGTGCGTGCAAAGAAACTGCCAGAGAAACATTGCACTCATCGGCAAGGGAGTTAAGATTGGGTACGATTCCTGATGTACTTAGTGTAACTCGTCTTTTTGATAGGCCATAGGCATTATCCGACAAGAGAATTCGTAATGCTTTAAGCACATTTCTATAATTCGCTAATGGCTCACCCATGCCCATAAACACCACATTCGTGATTGCTGATAAGCCATTTTTCCTTTTTGGCAGCAAGCTATTTGCAAAACACACCTGAGAAATTATTTCAGAGGACGTAAGATTCCTATTGAAGCCTTGAAAGCCGGTAGCACAAAAAGAGCAATCTAATGCGCATCCAACTTGAGAGGAAATACATAGGGTTCCACGATCAGTTTCAGGAATAAAAACAGTTTCAATAGCTTGACCCACTCCAGAATTAAACAACCATTTTACTGTTCCATCATTGGATGAGGTTTCTGAAATAATCTCAGGAAGACTGATAGATGCAATTGATTTTAATTCATCCCTCAAAGTAATAGAGAGATCAGACATCAAATCGAAATCCACTACATATTTTTGATGCATCCATTGAAGAAGCTGCTTAGCACGAAATTTTTTATGCCCAAGATCTAAAAAGAAAACCTCTAGCTCATCCTGTGTTAGTCCTAATAAATTTTTCTTCAGCACTTGCATGATTATCCAACTTCATTGGATTATGTTCTGGTTCGCTCACATATTTCTTTAGCATCAAAAAAGTATCCAATTTCTTGGATGGCTGTCTCAGGTCCATCTGAGCCATGAACAATATTTTCTTCGATACTATCAGCAAAGTCAGCTCTAATTGATCCAGCAGCCGCATCTGATGGATTGGTAGCACCCATAATCTTTCGATTTGCATCTATCGCTGATTCCCCTTCAAGAGCTTGAACCATAACTGGACCAGAAGTCATATAACTAACCAAATCATTAAAAAATGGACGTTCGCTATGAACACTATAGAATCCCTCTGCTTGCTCTTTTGTGAGATGCATCATTTTAGCAGCAACTACTTGAAGCCCAGCTTTTTCAAAACGATTGTATATCTCACCTATGAGATTTTTTTGTACTCCATCTGGTTTAATAATTGAGAGTGTTTGCTCAATCGACATAATAACCACCTTTAAAATATAGTTAACAAAATAATATAAATTTATTTAAGAATTAATTAAATCGTATAAAATAGCAGTGTTCTAGGGCGAATAAATGCCACTAAATACTAAAACTTTCGCCGCACCCACATTCTCCAGAAATATTGGGATTGCGAAAACGAAATGTTTCATTTAGACCTTCTTTGTAGAAATCAACCTCAGTACCATCTATCAAAGCCAAACTCGTCTTATCAACGATAATTTTAATATCATGATCTATAAATACCTGATCATCATCTTCAACTTTATCCGAGTAATTGATCACGTAAGCATAGCCATTACAGCCAGTTTTCTTTACTCCAATACGGAGATTTATGCCATTATCAGAAATTCTTCCTGAATAATTTTTTATTCTATCTACTGCTGCATTTGTAAGTGAAATTGCCATAACTTTTATATAAATAATTATTTCAGATCTAATTGTAACCTAATCTCATCCAAAACGTCTTCTAATAATAATATCAATGACATTTTTTCAACTGGGATTTGTAATAAGCTCTTCAGAATATCTAGATCCATTTTATTAAATTCATCGATTAATAAGCCTTCTATTCTCTCTGAAACCCATTCAATTGAAGCAATTGAATGAGGGCATCCATATATTCGATATCTAGCAGCAATAATTTTTTTTTCTTTTAATACACAAACAATCTGAGCTATCAATCCATCACTCAATGAGCCTTTGCTAACTTTAATGATCTCTCCTTCTGGGTATATAGAGTTATCTTTATAAGCGCCCCGAGTAAAAAGCTCTCGTGTCAACTCATTATAAGGCTCTAATTGATTTGATAAAAATTTACTCATATCAACTCATCCGGTGCGATTTCTCTCAAGTACCTAACAGCTTCATGATATTTATCTATAGCAATATCAATCTCTTCTATTGTTGTATTTCTATTAAAACTGAATCTTATGGCACTTTGAGCTTCGAGATCAGATCGACCTAAAGCTTTAAGAACAAATGATGGCTCATTATTTTTGGAATTACAGGCTGATCCATTTGCCACGCAGAGTGGTTCTAGCATCAATATCAAACTTTCGCCATCAATGCCATTTATGGAAACATTAAGAATACCAGGATATTTTGATTTAATTGTGCCATTAATTTCAATACCAGCTATACTTTTTATTCCATTCCACAGCCGTTTATGCAAATCTTGCATAATTAAATAATCATCTTCGCTTCTCTCCAAAGCCAATTCAGCAGCGACACCAAAACCAATAATTTGATGCACAGGGAGCGTTCCAGGACGAATCCACTTTTCTTGCTCACCACCATAATGTAAAGGAATGACACCGCAACCAGCTGCGCTTCGGATATAAAGTGCACCAACGCCTTGTGGGCCATAAAATTTATGTGCTGAAATAGACAATAAATCAATAGGTAATTGATCTAAATCTAATGATATTTTTCCAACAGATTGAGCTGCATCAGTATGGAAAAGTATGCCCTTCTCACGACATATCGAGCCAATTTCAACAATATCTTGAATAACTCCAGTTTCATTATTTACATGCATGATTGAAACGAGTTGTGTTTCTTTTTTTATTGCTTTATTTAGATCATCTATTTTTAAAAGACCATTAGAATCTGGAATTAATCTAGTTACCTCAAATCCCTCTTTTTCTAGATAATCAAAAGCGCCTAAAACAGCTTTATGCTCTGTTACCAGAGTAATAATATGACGTCCCAAGTGAGAACGAAATCTCGCTGCACCAATTATAGCTAAGTTATTAGATTCAGTAGCGCCTGAAGTCCAGGTTAAATTCTCTTTATCTGTATGCAATAAATTTGCAAGTTTTTGTCTGGCTTTTTCAATGTCATGCATGGCATTTCGGCCTACATAGTTTAACGATGATGGATTGCCAGTTACCTCAGCATTATTAAGACAAGTTGTCATTGCACTGACAACCCTCTTATCAATTGGCATCGTGGCTGCACTGTCCAGATAAATGAGACTGTTAGTCGCTCTTGTCATTCTTCAACTCTTTACTTTGATTGAATTCAAATGAGGAAATTATACCGCGTAGGATATTTATTTCATTTTTATCAGGAGATGCTTTCACAAAAAGGCGCCGAATACGGCGCATCAAGTGTCTTGGCTCATTAGGATTTAAAAATTCATTTTTAATTAGATGTGATTCTAAATGAATATAAAAATTTTCCATCTCATTGACCGTAGCCATAGGTACTCCAGAATCAAAAATTGGTATTTTTTCTCCAACAATCTGCATACGTAATTCATAACAAAATATTTGCACTGCCATAGCTAGATTTAAAGAGCTGAAATCTGGATTAGTTGGAATATTCAATAAATAATTACAATGATCAAGACTGTCATTTTTAAGACCAGATTTCTCTGGGCCGAATACAATCGCAGTATAACTATCTTGAAAATCGGTAAGTATTTTTTTAACGCATTGCCTAGGCTCAATGCTTGGCCAATCTATTGATCTTGATCTAGCGCTAGCCCCAACCACAAGACTGCAATCCTTGATTGCCTCAACAAGAGTACTCACAACTGATGCGGACTCTAAAATATCCTCGGCACCAGAAGCTCTAGATATTGCATCTTCATGAGGAAAATTTAATGGATTAACTAAGACCAGCTCATAGAGGCCCATATTTTTCATTGCCCTTGCAACCGCGCCTATATTTCCAGGATGAGAGGTTTCAATTAGGATTATCTTTATTTTTAAATTCACACGCTTTTACTCATATAAATATATTATTTCATTATATCGTTATATCGTTCAATAAGGTCTGTTATTCTATACGCTCTGAGGCAAACAATAAAAGCCACAGATAATAGTTCTTTTTAAATCTAATGGAATCAAAAAAATGCATGCATTACTCAATGTCGCTGTTATAGCTGCCCATCGCGCTGGCGATTCATTAATTCGAAATCTTAATAAACTCGAAAAGATTAAATCCAAAGTAACGTTAAAAGGGCGCAATGATTTTGTTAGTGAAGCTGACGTAGTGGCTGAAAAGATAGCCATTGAAACTATTCTTAGACATTATCCTGATCACGCAATTCTCGCTGAAGAGAGTGGTCAACAAGGTGAGTCTGATTACTTATGGATAATAGATCCACTTGATGGAACGACTAATTTTTTACATGGATTTCCAAATTTTTGCGTTTCTATTGCACTCATGCATGAAAAAAAACTCATCCATGCTGCAGTTTATGACCCAATTCGCCAAGAACTTTTTACGGCTTCAGAGGGGCAAGGAGCTCAATTAGATGGGCGTAAAATAAGAGTAAGTGGCGAAAGAAATTTAAATCGAGCGCTAATTGGTACAGGCTTTCCTTACCGAGATTCTAATAAAGCTACCAAACCTTATATGAATATGCTGCAAATTGCGATCGAAGAAACTGCTGGAGTTCGACGTCCAGGTGCTGCAGCTCTAGATTTATGTTACGTGGCTGCTGGAAGACTCGATGCTTTTTGGGAGACAGGCCTAAGCATCTGGGATATAGCTGGTGGAGCATTAATCATTCAAGAAGCAGGAGGCATCATAAGTGGCTTAGATGGATCCAATAATTTTCTTGAACAAGGTCATGTACTAACTGGCTCACCCAGGATTCACTCTGCGTTAACAGAACTGTTCTCTAAAGAAACTGAGGCTATGTTCAAATAAAGGTTGATCTAATTAAGGGAGATCATCAATTAATTCAGGATTTTTTTCAGCAGGTAATAAATCTTTAGTATTCACATCTAGCATCAAAGCAACTGCGCCAGCGGTATATATAGAGGAGTAAGTGCCAATAATAATGCCTACTATTAAGGCGATGGAAAATGGCCTGACAGATTCACCACCAAGCAATAACAAAGCAATCAAAACTACAAGTGTAGTTACACCAGTAATAATAGTACGTGCCAGCATCTCATTGATTGAGATATTCATTGCCTCATCAGAGGCAACACCTCGTAATTTGATAAAATTTTCTCGGATTCGATCGAATGCTACAACAGTATCGTTTAAAGAATAGCCAATAACGGCTAATACAGCTGCCACAACTGTTAAATCAAATTCAAACCCAAACAAAGAAAAGAAGCCAACTGTAATAATCACATCATGACCTAAAGCACAAACTGCACCTGCAGCAAATTTCCACTGAAAGCGAAACATTACGTAAGCAAAAATCATAAGAAGGGCAAAGATCATAGCTAAGCCACCTTGCTCTGTTAAATCTTTACCTACCTGTGGGCCAACAAACTCAACTCTTCTCAAGTCTACACCAGGTTCATCTGCAGCTAATAAGTTACGTAAACGATCTCGAATATCATTTGGGTTACCCTCTTGTTGAGGTGGCAATCTCAATAAAACATCTTTTTCAGAGCCAAAGCTTTGAACCTGAACATCTTTGAACCCATCATTGACTAGGAGTGATCGTATTTTTGGCAAGTCGGCATCATCAGGATAACCAACTTCAAGCAATACACCACCAGTAAAATCTATACCCAAATCTAGTCCACGAGTACTCAGGGAAATCAAAGAAACCATTACCATTAATACCGATAAACCAATCGCTATTTTTCTTCTAGTGATACCAAGAAAATTTATGGTAGTTTTTTTGGTTATAAATTGCATTTACTGTCCTATATTGGAAGTTTCTTGAGGCGTCTATTACCAAAGATGAGATTCACAATAGTCCGTGTCCCAATAATTGATGTAAACATAGACGTAATGATGCCTAGAGATAATGTAATCGCGAACCCTTTTATTGGTCCTGTCCCAAAAGCAAATAAGACTATAGCTGCTATTAGTGTTGTTATATTTGCATCAGATATTGAGGATAATGCTTTATCATATCCTGCACTGATACTATTTTGAGCAGTCCCACCAGCTGCAAGTTCTTCTCTAATTCTTTCAAAAATTAGTACATTTGCATCTACAGCCATGCCAACCGTGAGCACAATACCAGCAATTCCTGGCAACGTTAGTGAAGCTTGTAGTAAAGATAATAATGCAACTATGAAGATTAAATTGGAAAATAATGCGATATTGGCGATCATTCCAAACCATCTATAATATAAAGCCATAAAAAATACGACAGCCATAAAACCGATCGTAACTGCACTAAAACCTCGATCAATATTATCTTGACCCAAACTTGGACCTATAGTTCTTTCTTCGATTTTGAATACAGGAGCTGCTAATGCTCCAGCTCTCAATAATAAGGCTAACTCCCTAGCTTCTATAGGAGTCAATCCCGTGATTTGAAAGCGATCTTTAAAAATACCTCGGATGGTAGCAGTACTGATTATTTCCTCTGTTTTTATTATTCTTGTATTAACGACACCATTTTCCATCTCAGAAACTCGTCGAGTCTCTATGAATACAGTGGACATTGGTTTATTGAGATTTTCACGAGTAGTTTTTAACATACTCTCACCACCAGCGGCATCTAACGTTATAAATACGGCTGGCTGTCCCTGACTAAATCCAGATTCAGCATCTATAATTTGATCACCAGAAGCAATAATCTCTCTTCTTAAATTTTGCGAGGGAACCCCTGGTCTTCCCGAATAACGTCTAGAACCAGGAAAATTTCCGCCATTATCGGCTAAATGAAATTCAAGTGTTGCTGTAGCGGTTAAAATATCATCCAGACGATTTGGGTCTTGTACTCCAGGCAATTGAACTACAATTCGATCCACTCCTTGTCTCTGCACTAGAGGCTCAGCAACACCCAACTGATTAACTCTATTTCTTAATGTTGTAATGTTTTGCTCGATAGCAAAATCTTGACGAGCTTTAATCTGTGTTTCAGTCATTCTTAAGCGAAATGAATTTTCATCAGTACCATCCAAGACCAACAAGTCAGGGTCAACTTCAGTAAGAATAGTGCGTGCTTTTTCTAGATCAGCTTTATCCCTAACGCGTACCAAAATATCAGAATTAACTAAATCCACACGGCTTCTCAACTTTGCTTCTCGAAGCAAGTCAGAAAAACTTTGTTGATACAAAGTCAATCTAGTTTCGATTGCTGTTTTCATATCCACTTCTAAAAGAAAATAAACACCACCTCTTAAATCTAGTCCTAGACTCATTGGTCTAATACCAATATTTCGCAACCAATCTGGCAAATTGGGTGTCAATGTATAGGCAATACTTTTTCGCTCATTGTATCTATTTCTAAGGCGCTGCCCTGCATTCGTTTGATCTACAGGATCCTCAAAAAGAACGATCGCCCTTCCATCTTCAATATAACTAGCAATGGGTGGTAACCTTATATCACCAAGAGATTCCATGACTTCTTGAAGCTGAATTTCATCAAAATCTGACCCATCTGCATTTACTACTTGAACAGAAGGAACGCTGCTATATATATTTGGTAAAGCAAGTATGCCGCCTAAAAGAAAAATTACTAATACCAGCAAATTCAACCATGATGGGTAACGATTCATTAGTTTACTTTTTAAGCGGCATCAATTGTCCCTTTTGGGACAATTGCAGAAATAGATGATTTTTGAATTTTAATCTCAACATCTTTTGCTATTTCGAGCGTAGCATAATGTTCGCTGACTGCGGTCACCTTAGACAGCAATCCACCTGTAGTCATCACCTCATCACCAGCAGATAATGCCTGAACAAGTTCAGCATGAGCTTTTTGTCGCTTCTGTTGCGGCCGGATAAGCAAAAAGTAAAAGACAATAAAAATTGCTGCCATTGGCAATAAGAAACCAAAAGTATCAGCAGCGCCAGCAGCGCTCTGACCATATGCATTACTAATTAGAAAGTTCATAATTCAAATCTTTTTATAAGTTAAATTTAATAGTCTGAATATTATACAACAAGAATTACCACGAAGTATGTTCAATATTTTTTATTGTGGTAATACTCAACTATCTTTCTTTGGATATATTGAACGCAAATGTTCGATATAGACTTCTAAGCTGCCCGCTTTAATGTTCTCTCTGATTTTATTCATAACTGATTGATAGTAATGTAAATTATGAATGGTAGATAATCTTGATCCAAGCATTTCTTTCGATTTTTCAAGGTGCCTCAAATAAGCCAAACTATAATTTTCACAAGTGTAACAATTGCACTCTGGATCTAGAGCTTTAGTATTGTTTGCATAAGCAGCATTTCTAATCTTAACTACCCCTCGATGGGTAAATAAATGTCCATTTCTTGCATGCCTAGTTGGGATTACGCAATCAAACATATCAATCCCTAGTTTAACAGATTCTGCAATATCAACTGGGGTACCAACACCCATTAAATATCGGGGTTTATTTTCCTCCATTTGTGGAATGACATCTCTGAGAACTCTGAGTCTTTCTGATTCAGTTTCACCTACGGCTAATCCACCAATAGCATAACCATCAAAATTTAATTTCTTTAAAGCTCTTAATGATTCCAGTCTAAGTTCTTTGTACATTCCGCCTTGAATGATGCCAAAAATCGCCTCGCCACGTGAGGGATCTTTTTTGCGTAATTCTTCGAAACGTTGTTTGGATCGCTCCGCCCATCTTAGGGAGAGCTCCATGGATTGTTTGGCTATTCTTTCACTTGCTGGATATTTCGTGCACTCATCAAAGATCATGGTGATATCAGAATTCAAGTCATGTTGAATATCCATTGATATCTCTGGCGACAGAAATATCTCACTACCATCGATGGGAGAACGAAAAGTGACACCTTCCTCAGAAATTGTTCTTAATGAGGCTAATGAGAAAACTTGAAAGCCCCCAGAATCAGTAAGTATAGGTCCCTTCCAATTCATAAATTCATGTAATCCTCCATGTTCTTTTATGATACCTGGACCCGGCCTAAGCATAAGATGAAAAGTATTTCCAAGAATAATATCAGCATTAGATTTAGCCACCTCATGAGGAGTCACACTCTTTACTGCACCATAAGTACCCACAGGCATAAATGCTGGTGTACTTATCTTTCCTTTTTTTAGTGAGATTGAGCCTACTCTGGCAAGATTATTCGTGAATTCAATGGAATACTTCATTACAATCCTTCAGGTAAAATTAACATTGCATCGCCGTAACTAAAGAAACGAAATTTATTCTCTATGGCATATTGATAAGCTTCAAATATTAATTCTTTTCCAGCCATAGCAGCTACCAACATTAAAAGTGATGATTTTGGTAGATGAAAGTTTGTTAACAAGCCATCTGCTAACTTAAAACTATAGCCAGGTTTAATAAAAATATCTGTTTCGCCACACCAAGGCTCAACCCCTAAATTGCTAGCGGCTGTCTCAATTGTCCTCATGCTGGTAGTCCCAACTGGAATTACTCTACCATTCCGTGATTTTGCATTCTCGATAGCCATGCATACTTTTTTATCTAATCTTGCAAATTCACTGTGAAGCGAATTTTTTTCTATATCCTCTTCTCTTAAGGTTTGAAATGTCCCTGCACCTACATGAAGCGTTATGTGGGAAGAGTTAATCATATTATCTTTTAACTCCTCAAGCATACTGAAATCAAAGTGCAAGCCAGCAGTAGGTGCCGCAACTGCACCCTTCTCTTTTGCGTATACAGTTTGATATCTCTCCTCATCGATTATTTCAGCTGAACGACTAAGGTAAGGTGGGATTGGAAGCTCTCCATAACTCTCAATAAAACTATCCACCTCTATAGAAAATCGTAATTCATACATTCCGTTGACATTACCAAGTACCTCAACCTTGCAATCGCCTTCCAATAAAATCAAAGTACCTTTTTTTGGACTTTTATTAGCACGAATATGCGCAATAACATCATACTTGTTGATGATTCTTTCAATTAAAATTTCAACTTTTCCACCAGTTATTTTTTTTCCAAATAAACGCGCCTTCATCACCTTAGTATTATTAAATATCATTAAGTCATGCGGTCTTAAAAATTGTGATAAGCATGAAAATCGAGATTCTATTATTTCATTTTGCGCGCAATCAAGAATAAGTAAGCGACTGTCACGGCGCCTTTTAGATGGATGCTTAGCAATTAGATTATCAGGTAGATGATAATCAAAATCGGATAATTGCATTTTCTAATCTCATTGTTCTTTAAATTCTCTATAAAAATTAATTATAATTCAGAATATGAATCCAATGCATGTCTTTAGTTATGGGTGAACAAAAAAGCAACAGTAGAATCCAGAATCAATTTACGTCAAAATAGAGGCTGAATAAATAAACTTCTTATATTATATAAATATTGCCGGGATGGCGGAACTGGTAGACGCGCCGGATTCAAAATCCGGTTCTGGAAACAGAGTGCGAGTTCGATTCTCGCTCCC
>MDSY01057076.1_pt1 | contig 17494 bp, 15 predicted proteins | sample 811131 | NCBI WGS metagenome assembly MDSY01 (sample SAMN05326643, study PRJNA326480) | marine metagenome | isolation source: seawater | place: Atlantic Ocean: South West | collected 2010
AAAAAGCGGAATAATCGTAGCTAAACGTTCTATTTCTTCTTGCACAGAAATTAAAGCAGCTCCTGGACGTGTAGATTGTGCACCAATATCAATGATATCAGCACCATGACTAATTAATTGCTCAATATGAGAAACAATATCATCGTTAGTGCTAAAGCACCCTCCATCCGAAAATGAATCTGGCGTAACATTAACAATTCCCATAATAATAGGCCTATTAAAACTAAGTCCAAGCATCCATTAAATTTAACACAGGTAAGATAGTTAAAAAATAGGAATAACGAAACCAACTAAATCAATATGATTGTTTTTTAATCATCTTTACCTAACCACAATTTATTAACTATTAATATAATGTATAATAATTTTATGGAATACTTTTCTCTTTTTAAGGTTCTGTTTAGCTTAATTATGATAGGTATTTTAATTTTAGATTGTCCTTGGTTTTATTATTTTTATGGCCCTTTGTCTGATACTAAAAATTTATTTAAAGGAAAGCTAAGTTTACATTTATTATGGGTTATATGGCTTGTAGCTGTTATTGGCTTAATTAGTTCAACTATTACGATTTTTTCTAGTTTTATTTTGATGATTTTATCTTGGTATTTTTATATGTTCCGCAAAAAAAATGATACATTACTAATCAGAACTGGAATTGAGGGTAAGCTTATATATTTTTGTTCTCAGTATATTTTTTTAATTGAACTAACATATTTTTATTTTAGTGATTATAAAATTATGTTTTTACTTTTTTTTCTGCTTAAACTTGAAATTGCTATTATTATGATTTCGGGAGGATTATACAAGTTTTTTAATGGAGGATTACACTATTTTGGTTTGGAATATACACTAGTTAATCCGTTATATGGTCGATTATATTTTTTATTTAATCATCTTAATCCACGACATTTTCTATTTCGATTTATTAATTACAATGCTATTTTTGTTGAAATTTTTTCTGGAATACTCTTATTAGTTACTCAAACAAAACTTTTTGGAGTTATACTTTTGATTTCTGTTTTTATATTTTCTATGGTTACTGTAAGGTTAGTTATAATTCCTTTATTAATGTTTAATATTGCTTTGATTTTAATTTCTGATCATTCATTACAATATTTTAGTACACTAACTTATATTCAATCTATGCCAATTAATCCCTCTAGTCTTATAATGATTAAGATATTCATATGTGTTTGTATTATATTATTAGCTCTAATTGGCTTAGTTATTAATACAAATCTTCGAGTAACATTTAATAAGTTTTCATGGTTTTGTTTTTTGTCTTCTTTTTTTAACTTGTTTTTTATTTCTGCAAATCAATATTCTGTTTTTTCTGCTAGAAAAATGAATGTTTTTGTAAAAATATACCAACTAAATAATATTGATTTTTCTATCAAAAAAATTCATTTTGATGGATATTCAAAATATTTTTTTAACCGTTTTTTTTCTTTTCGTAGTTTACTTTTCTTTTCAAGAAATATTGCTATCTGTACCACTATATTTTTATTTCACGATAATATTAAGGATTACTTAAAGTCCCCTCAAAAAGATAAGTTAATTAAGTATGCTCAAATTCTTGTTGGAGATAATTCTTCAAAAGATATTGTTTTTATTCAGCGTTATAATATCCTTAATAAACAGGATAGTTTTTGTTATGTCAAATTAGTTGATATTACCATCGATCTTGGTAAACAGACTGTTTCAATTCAAACAAATTCTAATAACTTAGATATTCCTATTAGGTCATTACATGATACTTAATCATAAATTAATCTCTTACTAGTTATTATCCAAAATTAAAAAAATTTAAAAATGTCAAAAGTTTTAATGTAAAAACTGTAAAAAGAAAATTAATATTTACAATTTATAAAGAATACTGACGTTTTAAGAAAAAATCATGTAAAATACACGCTAGATGCCGAGGTGGTGGAATTGGTAGACACGTACGCTTGAGGGGCGTATAACGCAAGTTGTGCAGGTTCAAGTCCTGTCCTCGGTACCAAGATATTTTCAAAACAGCTTTTAAAGGTCTCTAATGCAGCATCTCTCTAATAAGATTTATATGTAGTAAGCCATTAACGAATATTCCTAAATAATTTATACTAACATAATGTCAGAAACAACCATTTCTCATGTCCATTTTGGAACCTCAGGCCATAGAGGCATTATTGGTAAAACATTTACAAATGATCATGTTAAAGCAATTGCAGTAGGTATTGCAAACCTCTTTTCAAACGATAACCAACCTACTCTTATCATTGGCTTTGATCCCAGAGAAGGTAATGACATCAATTATAAAAAAGGCAGTTTTACCCATACCTTAATTACAAATCTAAATAACTTAGGAGTTCATACCTTATCTTTTGATAACTATATACCAACTCCCGTAATTTCTTGGGCAATTCAGCATTTTGATGCTGATGGAGGCATTATTTTAACCGCATCACACAATCCCCCTAACTATAACGGTATTAAGTATAATCCAAAAAATGGAGCTCCTGCTTGTGAAAAAACAACACAAAAAATTGAATTAGTTGCCAACAACTACTTAAATAATCCTTACCCCTTAACGAGTAACAAACAAGGGGTTCATACCAAAGAAAAGGCTCCCTTTCAGGCCTTTTGTAAGTATTTAAAAACTAGCTGCACATTACTAGGTCTTGAAATCCCAAAAACGTTTACTAAACCGTTATTGGTTGATGTTAAACATGGCGCTTGTGGTGCATTATGGGAGTATTTAGGAAAGGAACTTAAGTTAGATATTCAGCTTAATCATCGCGAACCTCGATCTGATTTTGGAAATATTGAACCAAATCCAACAAAGTATGAGCATCTTGATACTGCGCCTCCCTCATATTATGGAAGTGCTGGAAATGATCCTGATGGAGATCGACATGCTTTAAAAGATGAAACAGGAGCTGTTATTACACCCGAAACATTAACAACTATAATTATTGATTATCTATGTACCATTCAAAAAAAGCCCCAGCAACTTGCAACCACACTAGCCTCATCCCAACTATTAAAAACCCTTTGTCAAAAACAAGCCATTACCTTTCATGAAACCTGTGTTGGGTTTAAATATTTTACTCCATTTTTTGAACAAGCCAAACAAAACCAGCAAACATGTATAGGTATTGAATCCTCGGGAGGATTTTCAGTAGCTCATCATACATTTGAAAAATGCGGATTTTTACCAATCCTTTGTCTTATAATCATTAGCGAGCAAACAAAAAAGCCTTTGTCTTTGTTAAAAGAAACCATAGAAATAACCTACGGTAAGCAATACTTTAAAGAGGCAGAATTTTTATTTAATGACAATCAAAAAACATTTCTTCAACATTATCTTCAAACAACTCCAAAAAAAACATTAGAAAAAACATTTGATGTATCAATAGATGCTATGGATTCACGAGATGGATTAAAACTAATGATGGGTGACAGCTGGCTATTATGTCGTTTATCTGGAACCGAGCCTATTGCCAGAATTTACTCCGAATCACCAAACGAAACAAAAGCAGCCAATCTAAATACTAATTTTCATAAAACGTTAACACGTATTATAGAGAGTATTTAAATCATCGATAATAATGATTTACGTTTAAAATAATCCATTAAAAAAAAGGCTGTTAAGCGATCTTTATTGGCATAGTAATACATTTTCAACATAGGATCTAACGATGATAGGCCATCCCGATTCACCCGTTTTTCTAACCGGTATTTATACTCTAAACGAAATTGATACTCTCTTAAAGGTCCCTCAACACGTTCCATACGCTGCTTAACATAATCATCTTGCTGTAACCGAGTTAATAAAAAAGATTCATAATTTTTAGATATAGCAGGCAAATAAAAAGACTGTATGGCCGAAACAAATTGATCTTTTAACGATTGTAAATAAGAAAACGTTTGCTGATACGCATCCCAATACAACGCTTTAAAAGCAGGTTCTAAAACAAGTAAACAACATTCCGATTGGCCTCCTGCAATATAACAATCCAACCATTTATCATTATCAGGCCAAAATAAATAAGAAACATCAATAGGATAAATGGTATTATCAGCAACTAAATAATTTTCAAAATGACGATCCCCTCGTCCAAAAACATCTCCTAAACAAGCATGCGTAGCTAATTGCTGAACAAGGGTATCATTTAAGCGATGATGATAATAAAACTCATTAAAATGAACCCCTTCTAAATAGCTTGAAAGTTGCCAAAACGTATTTAAAACCGAAAAATTTGATAATGCAATAAAAGGATACTGACACAATGATAAAACATGAGAATAAAAAGAACCATTAACCGATTGAACAGGCTTAATAACACAAGATTGAGATGGGAAATCCAAACAATAGACAGAACTTCCCATACCTATGTCATAACAATTTAATAAAGATTCTAACGATACATGTGTATCATGGCCTATCCATTTTAAAACAGAATCACACAGAGAATGTGCTTGTAAACGTGAAATCATAAGCGGTTTTCGATACATAACAGGCAAGCTGTTATGTAAACGGCGTCGTTGTTTAGCAATATCTAAACCATATAAATACCCTTTTCCAGGCTCTTTGTTAAATGATAATGAAAAAATAGTAGGATCCATTAAATATGTTAATACCTGATCCATACCAAATAATGAAAACCCTGGTAGATCAGCTAACAAATCATTAACAGACGTTAAATCAATAACATTGCGAAGCGATTTTTCTGTAACTAACATATACAAAAATAGTATAATTGAAACTCAAATAGAAAACAAAACTCTATTAATACTATAAAGCTATTTTAAGATACGTTTTTATTTTTAAAGTTATTAATTCTCAGAACCATACTGCAATACCATCCATTGACCATTACTCATTTTAATATCACTTAATTTAAAATCATTTTCACTTAAATACTTTTTAAGTATTGCTCTTGTACTATCGTTGAGCCTGATTAGAAAAGCCGTATTTGTAATTTATATAAAATAGGTTAGTCGCTTAGATATAATATCAGGCTCAAAAAAAGCTAATAACCCCCCCAAATTAGGACCTGATCCTCTACCTGTTAAAGCCATACGAATAGGCTTTAAAACCTTACCTTTTCCTAACGAAAGCGTTTCACAAACCCTATCCAAAAGACCATTATAATCATCTATTGATATAGCTGATGATGACTGCAATAACTCTAAAAATGTTTTTAAAACTAAACGTTGATCAGTTGAAAAAGAATGATCTTTCACCAAATCTTGATATGCCTGGTTAGGTTCAAAAAAAACAGTTAGATATTGCTGAGCATCTGTTAAAAGATCGAGATTATCTTGAATAGCAGTTACCGCCATTATCTGTTTTGATCTATCAAATTGTTGCATCAGCTGCAAAAATTCAGGATTAAGAGTTGCTACAATATACTCATAAAGAGCCTCGGGCGTTAATTGTCTGAGATACTGACCATTCATCCATGTTAACTTTTGAACATCAAAAACAGCGCCTGATTTATGAACCCGATCTAAACTAAACTGAGCAATAAGTTCATTACAAGTTAATAACTCTTGCTCTCCTTTTGGAGACCATCCTAACAACGCTAAATAGTTCATAAATGCTTTATTTAAAAATCCCATATCACGATAATCCGTAATCGCAGTCGCACCATGACGTTTTGATAACTTAGATTTATCCGGTCCTAAAATCATTGGCAAATGCCCAAATTGTGGGGCTTGTAATGATAACGCTTCATAAAGTGCTAACTGTCTTGGCATATTAGAAATATGATCTTCACCTCGAATCACATGAGTAATAGCCATAGTCGCATCGTCTACAACAACCGCAAAATTATAAGAAGGCGTTCCATCTGATTTTACTAATACAAAATCTGATAAGAGCGAACAATCAAATGATATATCCCCCCTCACTAAATCCTTAAAGGTAATTTCTCTATCTGACATCATTTTAAAACGAATAGCATACGGCTTTCCTGAAGCTAACGCGTGATTAAGTTCTTCTTCTGACATATCGGATGAACGACGAGAATGAACATAAGGAATCCCTTTTTTTATAGCTGACTCTTTTTCTTTTTCAATATCTTCAGGAGTCAAAAAACAGTAATAAGCATGACCCGATGCTAACAATTTTTTTACCATATCATCATAAACCCCAGCCTTAATACGCTCTGATTGGCGGTAAGATCCATAACCCCCTCCCTCATTAGGCCCCTCATCAATGGTTAAACCAAGCCAGTCTAAGCCATCATAAATATTGGTTTCATACTTAGCATTCGATCGTTCTAAATCAGTATCTTCTATACGTAAAACAAACGTCCCTCCATTAGCCTTGGCATAAAGCCAATTAAAAAGAGCCGCTCGTAATGTTCCGATATGTAAATTTCCCGTTGGTGACGGAGCAAATCGTAATCTCATGGGGGTATTATACACTATTTTTATAATTCTGTTTCTGTCTTTTACATCTTACTTGGATACAATCCCACCCTTTTTTAGTAATCTACTTTCTTGTTTGTTTCATTTTTCAAAAAAAGATACCCCTAAACTCAAAAAGGATATTCAATATCGTTATCATTTTTCAAAAAAATTTATAAATTTATCTAAACTCATAATATTGCCCCCAATGTTTTTCACTATCTAATGTTGAACGATCTAAATGTTGCGTTGCAATGATGACACTTATTTCCATCATACTTTTTATATACATATTATTTTTAAAGGAACTATAATCTAATCTTGACTCTGTACTTGGCCCTGGCCCTGAACCTGAAAAGCTATAACCTGAAAAGCTATTAGGTCCTGCTAACATTGAATTTAATATTTCCATTACAATACCTCCTGTCATCTTCTTATTTAAAAAGATAAGTTAATATTTAATTTTTTGTCATTTAAAAATCATAAAAGCAATATTATTTAAATAAATAATTAATTTATTAACAGTTTTAGATTTATCAAAATACTAGTTAAGTGTTTAACGGTTTAACCATGACGTAACTAAATGAGAAGATAACTCTTCAGTTTTACATTCAATACAAGTTACATCTCGACTAGATTCACTATATCTTAAATTCAAAAAAGGATACCAAATAATTGGATTAAAATCTACTCCATTTTCCAAAAAGAATGAAATAATAGCTCGATATTTCTCGGGGTCTCGATCTTTCATGTGAAAGATTCTATAAGATATTCGACCAGCAGGGGAGCTTCCCTTTTCATCTTCAATAGTGCTATCTGCACCATTTTTAATTAATGTAAGAATAAGATTTTTATTTATTTCTAGATTGTGACTTGCATAAGCAAGAGGGGTCATCCCCTTTTCATCTTGAGAATTTACATTTCTCTCTCTCTTTTTAATGTCCTTTTCATCTTCAATAAAAACCTTAACTAAAAAATCAGCAAGTTCTATATGACCTTTCTTTATTGCACAATGAAGCGGATTTTTCAAAACATTATAGCTAGCCCTATGTTGCAATAATACGACAACAAGTTCTTTGCGACCATTTTCTGTTGCATAATCTAGAGCTGTAGCACCATCTTGATTTTGAACATGTACAAAATCTGTACCTCGATCTTGTTTAAGTAATAATTCAAGAAAATCTACATTATTTTGATTATTTTTATACGCGAGCCAATGAAGAACTGTTAACCCTCCCATACTTTTAGTGTATATATCGGCACCAGCTTTAAGTAATAATTCAGCACCATCTTTATTCCCATAGTAAGCTGCATATAAAAGAGGCGTCATTCCATCTTTATATTTAGCATTTACATCTGCTCCAGCTTGAACTAATTCCTTAATAATATCTTCATTACCACAGATTTCTGACAAGTTACCATTAAGAGCCATTCTTAATTGTTCATTTAGATTTGTAGACGCATGCCTCAATAAGCACATTAGTTTGTTATCGTTTACTTTAAATGCTGATTCAGATTTTTTTGATGAGGAGTCAGAAATAGCCCCATTATTAGAGCCACATAATATTGGGGGTTTTCCTTGTCCTAATGATGGCACTTGCATAATAATAATTCTCCTTAACTTTTATTTTTAATTTATTGTTATTATTTTTTTTATGTAACAAAGAAAAAAATACCGCTATTCAGTGTTTTTATTAGGTGCTTTAGAGGAAATTAAACTTTAGAATTCAGTCACACTCTACTTACTAAATGGTGATACTAATTTCCCCTAAATTAGGAAAATAATCTTATTAAAAAATGCAGGTGGTGTCCAACCATAACGAATTACTCCTTTAGTAAAGGGCGTATTTCGTAATAGTTCAGCTTCATTAAAGTTTTGTTTTGTTAACATATCGTTTCTTCTTTAAGATACCGTTTTAATATAAAAAAATTCAAGCCTTACAGAGCTTTAGCAACAAAAAATGTTGGTTATTTAAACTATTAACCCAACGATATTATAATACTTTTAAGAATATTGTTTAATATAATTTAGAGCGGATCCTGCATTAAACCAATCAATTTGTTGCTGATTATAAGTATGCAAACATGTAATCTTATCGGTTGATCCATCATTATGTGTTAAGCGAATAATAATATCTTTATTCGGACTAAAATGATCTAAATCTAAAATATCAATCACATCATCTTCTAAAATCAATTCATAATCTAATGGATTCGCAAATGTTAATGCTAATACACCTTGTTTTTTTAAATTTGTTTCATGAATTCGAGCAAATGATCGTACTAAAACACAACATACGCCCAAATGACGTGGCTCCATTGCAGCATGTTCGCGAGAAGATCCCTCTCCATAATTTTCATCCCCAACAACAATTGAAGAAATACCTTCTTTTTTATAAAAACGAGCAACGGTTGGCACCGCTTCATAATTTTCTGTTATTAAATTAATGACAGAATTGGTCTTATCATTAAAATAATTAACAGCCCCTATTAAAAGATTGTTAGAAATATTATCTAAATGCCCCCGATATTTTAACCATGGACCAGCCATTGAAATATGATCTGTTGTACATTTTCCTTTTGCCTTAATTAATAATCGACATCCTTGATAGGTCTCATTATCATAAGATGAAAAAGGTGTTAATACTTGCAAACGATCCGAATTAGGATCAATATCAACATAAACAGCATCACTATCACTAGATGGAGCTTCATAGCCCAAATCGTCAACATCAAATCCCAAATCAGGAAGTTCATCCCCAACAGGAGGATCTAATAAAACAGCAGCTCCATTACTATTAACTAATGAATCTGTTAAAGGATTAAAATCTAACCTACCTCCCAAAACCATGGCCGTAACAATCTCTGGAGAAGCTACAAACGCATAAGTGTCAGGATTACCATCATTTCGTTTAGCAAAATTACGATTAAATGATGTTAAAATTGAATTCTTACCTTCGCCTTCTTCACGATGACGTTTCCATTGCCCAATACAAGGACCGCAAGCATTAGCTAAAACCAAACCTCCCATTGACTCAAAATCAGCTAAAATTGTATCTCTCTCAACCGTATAACGAACCTGCTCTGAACCCGGCGTAATTGTAAACTCTGCTTTAGCTACCAAATCCTTATCTTTTGCTTGCCTAGCGATGGATGCAGCTCTTGATAAATCTTCATAAGAAGAATTTGTACACGATCCAATTAACCCAACTTTTAATTCTAAAGGAAAATCATGATCTTTTGCAGCCTGACCAAATTCTGAAATAGTCCATGCTTTATCTGGAGAAAACGGACCATTAATATAGGGTTCTAAAGTTGATAAATCAATTTCTATTACCTGATCATAATAATCATAAGGATTATCCAGTACCTCTAGATCGATTGTTAAATCCTTAGCACAAACACCTGCTAAACGAGCAATATCATCACGACCCGTTGCCTCCAAATAACGAACCATACCATCATCATAACCAAATAACGATGTCGTCGCGCCTATTTCTGCCCCCATATTACAAATAGTACCTTTTCCTGTTGCCGATAACGAATCGGCACCTGGACCAATATATTCTAAAATATGCCCAGTTCCTCCCTTAACGGTTAAAATGCCTGCAACCTTTAATATCACATCTTTAGCAGAAGCCCAGCCTGATAACGTCCCTGTTAAAACAACACCTATTAACTTAGGAAACTTTAATTCCCAAGGTAATCCAGCCATGACATCAACGGCATCTGCTCCACCAACACCAATAGCTATCATACCTAACCCTCCGGCATTAACAGTATGAGAATCCGTTCCAATCATTAAGCCGCCTGGGAAAGCATAGTTTTCTAAAACAACCTGATGAATAATACCAGCACCCGGTTTCCAAAACCCCACACCATATTTATTAGAAACAGATCGTAAAAAATTATAAACTTCTTTATTTGTATCGAGTGCAACAGATAAATCTTCATTCGCACCCACTTCAGCTTGAATTAAGTGGTCACAATGAACCGTACTAGGAACAGCAACTTTCTTCTTTCCTGCTTGCATAAATTGCAACAACGCCATTTGTGCCGTAGCATCTTGCATAGCAACACGATCAGGATTAAAAAGCACATAATCAGTTCCTCTTTCAAAGGGTTTTTCAGGAAACTCATCAGCATGAGCATATAAAATCTTTTCTGCTAAGGTTAATGGCCGTCCTAATAAAGTCCTTGCTTTAGCAACATTTGCCGACAATGACTTATAAAATGCGGCTATCATATCACTATCATATGCCATAACTATTCTCCTACTTTAATAATTATAAACTACTATACCCTACTAGATAGGTATTATAAACTTGATTGGGTATTCTTTATTACCAATTTATACAAAGAATGGCCTTCAAAAGATGCTTTCATCCCAATATCTAGATCTAACAAATCTACCAATGAAGGAAAAATATCATAAACGGTTCCCTTTCTAAGCACTTTTTTTGAGCTGACAACCCATGCCTCTTCTTTTGGAATTTGAAGTTTTCGATGGTATCCATAATTTGTGGTAATTAAAAAATCAGTATTTTCAAATTCCCCACTTTGTTTTAATGCATCAATAATCATACCAAGACTTTTATCTGTATTTTTAATAGCTTGTGAATATTTCATAGCACCTTCACGATAACGCCATCCAACATAATCCACATTTGTAAAATTTAACATTAAAAAAAAAGGCTCTTTCTGGTCTTTTAAATAATCACTGGCAAGCATACCAATCTCAGTAGATGTTCTATAAGAGATACTAGGACTATTTGTAAATTCAGTAAGATAAACCAAATTAGCATGAATAGTTACTGGATATTCCTTATCAATAGGAACTGATAAAAAACATTTTACATCTAAATTAGGTTTTAATCTTTTTAATTGTTCAATAAAACTCTTATCATGAAACTGCTTTGATGAATAACCAGAGTATGCGACAAGTGTTGAATCATGACTAGCAAGCATACCTTCATTAATAGCAAGATTACGAAAGTTTCCACGATCAATAATTTGAGAATAATGTGGTAATTTATCTCGCTTAATAAGCTCATAAAAGGTTGAACGACTCACTCCCTCGACAACAACATAAACAACATTTTTTCCTAATAAAAAACCATTAAATAAAAAAACAAACAAAAAAATAAATATAGAGTACATGATATTATTTATACAAAAAAAAACACGCTCATTCAAGTAAAATATACGGCTTTAAGGCATTTACCAAATCTACATATTCATATTTATTAAGTTGATCAGCACGCTTTGATAGTAAGTGACTTATTGCTGAAAGATCACGCACATCAAGCGAAAAGGAACAAAAAGGATTCTGTCGTAACGATGTCGAAAGTTTTTTTCGTTTCCCCCAAAAACAAGCATTAACAACGGTTTCAAAACAACGTGCATCCTGATTATAGCTAACCAAATTGGGTGTTAAACGAATCACAGCTGAATCTATATTTGGAACAGGATTAAAACAACGCTTTGAAACATCAAATAAATAATCAACATCAAAATGATACTGAGTAAATACGGATAATGATGTATATGATTTTTGAAATGGTTTTGCAATACATTTTTGGGCAAACTCCTTCTGAATCATAATAGTAATATTAGCAAATAATGTCTTATGCTTTACTAATTTTTGAATTAATTTAGCTGAGATATAATACGGAATATTAGCAACTAATAATACCGGCGCTGTTAACTGAGAAAAATTACAGTTTAATACATCATCACAAATCCATGTTATAGCATCCTTTGAAGAAAGTCTTTTTTTAGTATTATTAATACATACCTCATCAATTTCTATAACAGTTAGTGGATTTTCAAAACATGACAAAGCCTCTGTTAAAATACCATCTCCACACCCAATTTCTAGCAAGGAATATTCCGGTACAATTAATAGTGAGTTAATAATTTTATTGATAATATTTAAGTCAGTTAAAAAAACCTGACCAAGTTTAGGTTTACCCATGAGTATTTACAAAGCGACAAGCCAATCGAACAGCAGCAACCATTGAATCGATAGATGAATATGCCTGATACGCACGGTCAAATGCAGTTCCATGATCTGGTGATGTTCGAATAAAAGGTAAGCCTAATGTTACGTTCACAGCATCATAAAAGTGATTTAACTTAATAGGAATTAATCCTTGATCATGATACATAGCTAATATACAATCAAACTCCCCACGATTCGCACGATAAAAAAGTGTATCTGCCGAATAAGGACCACTGACTTTAATTGAAGAAGTTGTTTCATATGAAGACACAAATTTTTCAATCACATCGCGTTCTTCAAAACCAAAAAGGCTATTTTCACCCGCATGAGGATTTAAACCAGCGACGGCAATATGAGCCTCCTGATTACCTAATAACTGAATTAATTCAAACGCATGATCTAATTTAACTTGCAACCGTTCTGCAGTAATCATACCAGGAACATCTTTTAAAGGAACATGAATCGTTGCTAAAACAATATTTAAGGTAGGTGTATGAAACGCCATAGAAACATGTTTAACCTTTGTTAACTGTTTTAATAACGTTGTATGTCCAGTACAAGCAATACGAGCTAAACGAAAGGATTCCTTACATATAGGCGCTGTTACTAACGCATCAATATGACCATCCAAAATTACTTTCGTTGCATCACAAATATAACGGTGAGAAGCCTCTCCATTTAATGCAGACGGCTTATTAATTTCATGTAAATCTAAATCATAACTATCATGAAAATAAAGGGTGTTGGGTTCATAATCTCTCCCAAAATCAAAAGCAGCAATTGTTTTATGCTGAACAAACTTTTTTAAAAAAGGATGTTCAAGTAATTGTCTAGATCCAAAAACAACAGGGACAAACGGATACGCTGACGAAAAATAATCAATAGCACGTAATGTAACTTCTGGCCCAATCCCTCCAGGATCCCCCATTGTAAAGCCTAAAATAGGTAACCGTGTTGAATTAAGTAGATTCATTAATAACAATATTATCTAGCAAATCAGACTTAAGTACATATCGCATAAAAACATGCTGTCCTAAAGCAGCAAGCCGATATGTACATGTAAATTGATAACGTCCCTTTTTTGAAATTTCTGATGAAATAACGGTTGCATTTAATAAGCTAAGTAACCGCTTTACGTATTCAATAGATTCAAAAGAATCAACCGTAACAATAAGTGTTCGAATAGAAGACACTAAATGAAACCGTCTAACAATATAAAAACAACCAAAAAAAACAAACCCCACAACAACTAACGTAATAACATAAGCATATTTTTGCCCCCCTAAAAAGGTAGCAAACATCCCAGAAAACCATAAAGAAAAAAAGTATGTATGATCAATATGGGGATAAGACAATTGCGTCATTCTAGCAATCAAATATGAAAATAACGATATCATCATCACCATAAAAAGATTTACAAATGGCAAGCTTGCTGTATTTAACGATCCTGCTAAAGCAACCCAAATAAATGATGTTAAAACATAAGTTAAAACACCAAACAAGCCATTATATAAGCGTAAATCAAAAGAAATAACATGACGATTTACTGGCAATAACCACACCCCAAATAAAAAACAACAGGAAGCCATTGATATTAAACTAAAAACACTCACTGTTAAGTCGCTCATAGCTTTATTATATTAAATTACTCTCAACTAGAGTAGAGTAAAAATTACAAAACAGCTTATTACACCCACTATTAGCAATAGTCCCACACCTAAAAACTGCTTCTTTCTTAACTGAATCTCATCAATTTCAAGCAACCCCAAAGCGGTAATTTGGTACTGTGTTATCCCTCCACGCTGAGTCATCGACTTAACACATTTTTTTGCTTCCCAAAACGATGCTAACTCATGAATTTTTTTATATGAAACCTTTAAGTGATCTTGTATCGACGTTTCTGAAACAAAAGACATGGAAGATGTAGATAACTTATATAAAACCAATAAAAATCGACTGGGCGTTATCATCATACTGTTAACTTTTTTTCATAGATTAATTCATATTTTTGATACAAGTAATCAATCAAATACTGTGCTGAAATATCATCTCCAGTAGCTCGTTTTATTAAATCATTAGGAGAGTGTAATCTTCCTTGCTTAAAAACATGTATTGCTAACCACTCTTTGATTGGCAGCCAATTACCTGTTTCAATCATACTATCAAGTTGAGCAAACTCAGCTTCCAATGTATTAAATAATTGAGCCGCACAAATAGACCCCATAACATATGTGGGAAAGTATCCAAATAACCCTGAAGACCAATGAATATCTTGCAGAACACCTTCTGAATCTGAAGATGGAGAGATCCCTAAATATGATTGATAACACTCATTCCAAAAATCAGGTAATTCCTTAGTTGTAATAGAACCATTAAATAACTGACATTCACATTCAAAACGAATCATAATATGACAAATATAACTAACTTCATCAGCTTCCACTCGAATCAACCCCGGTTTAACAAGATTAACTTGCTTCCATAAATCATGTGCTGAAATCGTATCAAATTGATTTGGAAAATAAAAACGAATAGTTGCTAATTGGCCCTGCCAAAAGGGTAACGATTTACAAATATGATTTTCCCATAAACGAGACTGGCTTTCATGAATCCCCAAAGACACAGCTTGAGATAACGGCGTTCCAAAAAACTCTTTTTGTAGTCCTTGTTCATACAACCCATGCCCTCCTTCATGAACCGAACTTGTAATGCCACTAAAAAACAGATTCTCATCTAAACGTGTTGTCAAACGAACATCGGATGGATGAATATCAATAGTAAACGGATGGGAGGAAATATCTTGGCGACCATTCTTAAAATCAAATCCCATCATTTTTAAAATATCCATTGTAAACAGCCACTGTTTATCTTTATCAAATGGGCCAGAAATAGGTTGATAATGCATACTTAAATCTTGCACCTGATGTAACAAAGGAACTACCTTCTTTTTTAATGATAAAAACAAAGCAGCTACTGTTTTTGTGGTCATACCCGGTTCAAAATCATCCAGCAAAACATCATAAATGGGTTTACCCGAATCAATATATGTTGCTTTTTGGCGAGAAAACTCAATAAGCTTCGCTAAATACGGTTCAAATAAAGCATAATCATTTGTATCTTTTGCTTGTTGCCAAATATGCGTGGATTCAGAAACCAAAGCTGAATACTCGCCAACAAAATCGGTAGGTAATTGCTTTTTTTTAGACCAATCTTTATAAATTTCTAAAACGACTTTTTCTTGATCAGAAGATAAAGAATCTAACAGAATTTTTTGAGTATTCAAATCAATACATTGAGAAAGACAAGCTCTAAACGTATCACTAACCCAATCATGATGAACCGTTTTTGCTAACCAGGCACATTGTTCTGAACGAAATTGAATAGCATCCTCTGGCATATATGTTTCTTGATCCCAAGATAAAACAGACTGAACAGAAGACTTTATAGCGAGTTGTTTACAGTAATTAATAAGTTTTTGATAAGATTCAGACATAATTGTATAGTAATCTATGAAGAAGTAGCTTGTACAGAATGAGAAGAAGCACGTATGATTACAAATATTTTTTCAACACATTTTTTCTATCTTGAACAATCCGTTCAATATCAGCTCGAAAATCAGGATTTACCGATAAAACATAGTTAAAATCTTGTTTTGATAAAACATAAATGTAACTAGGTTTTTTGCATCTAACCGTAGCGGTACACCTTACATTTCTAAAAAGAGAAATTTCACCAAAAAAGTCATGAGACCCCAGTTTTGAAACAACCTTTTTAAAACTTACGTACCCTGTCTTAACAGATACCTCAACCTCCCCTTTTTGAATCATATAAAAAGCATCACCCTCTTTTCCTTGTTCACAAATCACTTCATTTTTTTCAAATAAGCATAATTGTAAATAAGGCAACACTTTTTCAATTTGACCAATAGTCATTAATTTAAAGATTTGCACACGTCTAATAACGCTCATAAACGCGGTTACATCATGTTCATTTAATTCATTTATTTTCATTAAAGTACCTTATAATAAGAATGCCAGTCTTCTTAACTAAAACATTCACCTCATTAATAATTTTCAAACGTTTCTATAGCAGAAAAACAACGCAGTATGGCTGAGAAATATAATAAATGTTAAAATTACAAGTTACATGAGAGAACATTCAAAAAAAATTGTAGACGGCAATGATAGAGCTCCATCAAGAGCTATGTTACGTGCTGTTGGATTTACAGATAATGATTTTTTAAAACCTCAAATTGGCATAGCCTCAACATGGGCCATGGTAACACCTTGCAATATGCATATTAACACTCTGGCTAACGAGGCAGAAAAAGGTGTTAATGAAGCTGGAGGAAAAGGGGTTATTTTTAACACAATTACAATTTCTGATGGTATCTCAATGGGAACCGAAGGTATGAAATATTCTCTTGTTTCAAGAGAAGTTATTGCAGATTCAATAGAAACAGTGTGTGGTGGAGAAGGTTTTGATGGGTTAATCACGATAGGTGGTTGTGATAAAAATATGCCAGGTTGTGTTATTGGAATGGCAAGACTGAACAGACCTAGCATTTTTGTTTATGGTGGAACAATTATGCCAGGAAAACATAAAGGAAATGATATTGATATCGTTTCTGTTTTTGAAGCTGTTGGTGCGCATGCTAACAAATCTATTGATGATCAAGAATTAAAAGATATCGAAAGCTCAGCAATACCTGGCCCTGGTTCTTGTGGCGGTATGTATACAGCAAATACTATGGCATCTGCCATCGAAGCACTAGGACTAAGTTTACCTAATAGCTCCGCTCAAGCTGCAATCTCGACTGAAAAAATGATTGATTGTAACAAAGCAGGTGAAGCTGTTCTAAATTTAATGAAAAAAAATATTAAACCAAGTGATATCTTAACTAAAAAGGCATTTGAAAATGCCATTACAGTGATTACGGCACTAGGCGGATCAACCAATGCTGTCTTACATTTATTAGCTATCGCTCATGCAGCTCATGTAGAGCTTAACTTAGATGATTTTACACGAATAGGAAAACGCGTTCCTGTATTAGCTGATTTAAAACCTAGTGGAAAATTTACAATGAGTAAA
>MDSY01092348.1_pt1 | contig 17486 bp, 18 predicted proteins | sample 811131 | NCBI WGS metagenome assembly MDSY01 (sample SAMN05326643, study PRJNA326480) | marine metagenome | isolation source: seawater | place: Atlantic Ocean: South West | collected 2010
AGAATAATCAGCTGCTGTAACCATTCTATTTTGAGTAGCATATTGAAATGGAGCATTTTGCCTCATAGATTCAATACTTTCTTTATTTTTTCCTCCAGCAGAATTAATAAAAGTAGTTACATTCATTGTAGCTGATATAGTACCTGAATTAAAAGTAGCTTGTGGTGTAAATACACTAGCTCCGTTTGCAGCAGCTCCTTTTGTAGAAAGATATTGTATTTCTATTCTATTTCCTGCACTTGGAGCAATACCAAATGTAGAACCATCACCAAAAGATAGTTCAAAGAATCCATTTGGAGATTCTTTTAATATATAAACTGTTGAATTAGCACTTAGACTTGTTGCTTTAGTTATATTTTGAAATGTTGTTGATTGAGTTGATGTAGTACTATCAAATACTTTTACTGTCACAGATTCAGAATTCATAGTTGTATCTGGAATAATATAAACAGGATTATCTTGATATTCTCCAACTAAAAATGTTTTAGTTTTTAATGTACCTTCTGATATTGGAATTCTATTCAATCCATCAGATGTTTTAAACTCATAAAAACCACTACCGTTGTCTATAGCTTCAAATGGTTCAATTGTTTGAAAAACATAACTAATATCATCAACTGTAGCATTAAATTTAGTATACGCTGGTAAACTTACTTTGGAAGCTCTTCCTGCAGCGGTAGAATTAAAAGTAAGTCTAACTGTTCCTATAGAAGATGCATCTGTATCAGGTATATAACCTATACCTTCAGCTAAAGAAACCATAGAAGATCTCAATTGAGCTGTTGGTAAATAAGATTCATTTAATGCAAAGTTTGCTATAAGACTATTAATATGTGTATTGTATGCCAGAACGTCTAAAATATTATTTAAACCTGAAGCTTCAAAATTATAATCTTTAAACTCTTCTTTATTTTCAAAGAAAGTTTTTAAATTACTTTTTATATTATTAAAGTCTAACGCTGTTGATCTTATTGTTGTCGCCATTTTTTCTATCTCAACCTTGTAACTGTAGTAGTAAATGTGATAAATTCGGAAGTATTCACAACTTGATATTCTATAGTTACACTTAGATCATTTCTTTCCGCATTTATATTTGTTTCTAATCTCAGCACTCTAGCTCTTGGCTCATATGTATTACATGCTGATATAATTTGTTCTTTTAATTCTTCTTCGGAATCATCATCTGCCAATTCAAATAACATTGCTCTTATATTTGCACCAAAGAAAGGTTGAAATGGCTTTTCAAAAAAATTAGTTTGTATTAAATTTTTTAATGCTTGAGTTACAGCAGATGCATCTTTTTTTACAAATATTTCTCCATTAGGTTTAGCTGTAAAAGATAAATCTATATCTTTATACTCACGAGTTCTACTAGTAAGAATAGTACTAGTATTCTGTGTTCCATCTTGAGTAGAAAAAACTCTAGTTGTTGCCATGTTTAACCTCTTTAACCATTATTTATGGCTCAGTTTTACCAACTTTAAATCCTTTTTCTTTAAGAACATAATAAGCCCAAGGATAATAATATAAACTGCTTTTTGATAAATTATCTCCCCAACACATCTTTCCTGATGTTCTAATATCAAAATGGATTAATTCTCCACCTTTACTTCTACCAAAAAATGCAGCTCCTTTAGTGGTATATACTCCTATACCAGTTATTCCTTCATCACAAGCTATTCTTAATAGTTGTGCTCTTTCTTTATCATTTAAACCATATACTGCTACATCTACAGCATTTCCAAGTGTATGTTGACTTCCTAATCCAGCACCTTTACTCTTTGTAGTTTTATTCTTTGGATCTCTAAATCCACTGATAATTGTTAATTTCTTACCAAATTTTTTCGAAATTCTTTCTAATTTTTGAATTAGTATAGGATCTACTCTTCTAGCCGCTTCAGGTATACTCCAAATTAAATTATTAGATGCTCCTGCAACTGGATATGATATATTAGGAATAGGTGATAATGGCTCTCTTAACATACATTCTACTAATTCACCTTGAGATAATTTATGACCATTATATTCTGTAGATACTTCTCTATTAAAAGTTCCTGTATAATCAGATCCTAATTTAGGCATAGTAATTATTAATCGAGCTGTTATTACAGGTCTTCTTGCAATATCACAATCTAAACTATCATAAGATAAAATTAATTGTTCAAAATAAGCATTGTCTTTTAAGTAAGCAGCTATATCAAATAATCTTTTATTAGTTTCAAATCCATTAGCATCTATAGCTCTATAAACAACAGCTCTTCCTTGTGATTTTAAATCATTAATACTACCTACTTCAATAGTTTCAGTAGGACCTGGTTTATATAAACCTTCAGTAGCTTCTAAATTTACTCCTGCAAATTCTTTTTGATTTCTTTTAATTTTATCAAATATAATAGTTTGTAAATATAATGCAGCAGCAATTTCTTTTCTTTTTTGTAAATCTTTTATATGCAACATGTTGGTAGGATCTTCTGTACCTAAAAATTTAGATATAGACATTCCATTTGCTATTTTAGTTGCAATAGTAATATCTGCTTTTGTAAATGGATTAAATTTAGGATCTGGAGGAAAAGATGATAAAGTATATCTAGGTATATGAACAGCTGCATGATCGGGATGAATAGGATCAGTAGCAGTTCCTGATAGAAGAGTAGATGATTCTCCATCTAATACTCTACCTATTGCAGGAGGTACAGCATCATTATAAGTTCTACAAATAATATCTTCTTCTAATAAACTTTGAATAAATTGTCTATTATTTCTATTACTTGAAGCTCTTAGTTTGGATCTAACACCTTCTACTTTTAAATCTGTATTAGATATTCCATCATATCTTACAGTTTTATCTAATGCATCTTTTATAAAATTACCATCATCTATAATTACATTCCTAATTCCACCTTGTGATTTATTAACAAAATTTGCAACTGTATTAGATGCATTATCTGGATTTACAAATGTATCCATTGCATTAGCTGTATATCCAGCAAAAGCAGTTCCAGAGGTAGTATTTTCAGCATAATTTTGTGAAGAAGTAGTTTGAGACTTTAAAGCTACTCCGTTTAAACTTCCTATAAAAGTAGGAGCTGTTACAGCAGTTTTAATATCTAAATTATTACCTGAGAAGTTTACTCCTTCACCTCCTATAGTACTTCCACTTCCTCCTTGTACTGTCATATTATTTGCTGACATAGTAACATTATCTGATGTAGCATTAATATATGTCTTAGCTGTCATATTCATTTTACCACCAGAAAATAAAGAAGCATTTTGACCTACATTGTTTTCTAAATCACCTTTTACATTATGTTGATGATTACCTAATATAACATCTGTTTGTTTTTCAGTAACATAGTTAGTTAAATTACCAATAATTCTATTAGTAGATCCTTTCGATACTGTTTTAAATTCCGATCCAAATATGTTTTCTGTTTTATTTCCTCTAGTAGTTATATTAAAATCAAGACAATCAATATTAAATTCACCTTTAACTTTCATAGTAACATTACCGTTATATACTACATTAGCATCTCCTTCTACTACTAATACTTGATCCCCTCCAGTAATATCTACTTTATTACCAATAGAGTTAATTGTAACTCCACCATCAGGTCTTAGTTCTATTCCTGCTCCTGAATTATGATAAATTAAAACTCTTTCATTACCTGGAGTATCATCTATTTCAAAACTATGTCCAGTTAAAGATCTTTGAACTCTATTTAAACCATACGTTGAATTTATAAACTCACTAGATACAGCATCTGTAGCTGCAGTAGAAGAAGAAGCCATTTTTAAATCGTTTCTATCTTCACCTCTAGCTTCTTTATTAGCATTACTAGTATTCATATAGAAAGGAACAGGATGCTGACCTGTAATGTCTTCAGGTAGATTATTTGTAGTAGTTTTACCTAAATTTTCAAGTTCTTTATCATTAAAATCCGACATTTATTTCTCCAGCGTTGCTAATTTTTCTTGATCTAAAGGATCAGAAGTTTTAGGATCATAGTCTTCCGAATTAGGTCTTTTTAAACGACTTTTTAATAAAGCTTGAATATCTACTGCTTCTGTTTCTACAGAATATAACCAACCTACATCTTTAGCACTAAAAATTTGTATTCCAGGTCTAGCTGTTATTATCTGTTCTAATAATTCAATAAGATTATCTACTTGTCCAGGTTTTATTTTATTATCTTGAGACGTTTCATCAACATTTATACCAATTATTATAGATTTTTGATAGTGATTATTAGTAATAGCCTTAGTGTTTTTAGCTTCAATTTCTAAAGGCCTTCCTCTATATGTTATAGAATCATATCCAATATAAAAATGCTGATTTATACCATGATTATAAGCATCAATATATATTCTATGATATTCTTCTACAGTAGTATCTTTTTTAGGAAGAAACATTATAATAACTTCTTTTACATCTCTTTCTAGGTTTAATACTTCTGGAGTTATTTCATTTCCTATAATAGGTTTTAATACTTTACCATCTAGTACTGTATCTTGTTCTCTCCATAAATTTTTAAAAGTATCTGTTCTTTGTATTTCTAAATCTAATGGAGATATATCTGGATTAATTAAATTTTTACTAGCTTTATTGTTAATAGTTCTAACTAACTCAGATAATTCAAGAGTAGTTTTATCTGAATATTGTGTTAATATATCAGCTGCTTTATCATATCTTCCATTATTAGCATATTGAATAACTTTTTTCAGATCTTCTTGGGATATGTTTTTAGCTATTCCATCTTTGTATAATGCAGGAGATAAAATACTTTCAGCAGCTCTTAAAGTTTGTTCTATTAAATTTTCAACTGTAGTATTAAAACCACCTTGAGTTTTATTAGATAATTGTTTAGCTGCATTTAAAATATCTGCAACAGCTTTATTAGCTACTTTATTTTGTGATGACATAGTTTTATAAGCATTATCAATTACACTCTGAATATTAGGATCATCATGTTCATCTAAATCAATTAGTCTTCTTACTGCAGTTTCAATTTCTTCTTTTTCTATATTTTCAACATTGTTTTTTAATGCCACAGATAAAGCTTCAGGATATGGGGCTGAAATAACTACATCTAAAAAACCACTTTGTGAATTTTCTGATACTCCTGTTATACTTGTATAATTAGTAGATTCTCCAGAAGTAACAGTTTTAATAGTTTTACTACTAGCAGATTTATCTAACTGCATTATACTTAAATCTTCTACTTCTGAAGGCTTAGATTCAGGTACTTCATTTACTACGTTCTGAGAAACATTAACAACGGTTTTAAAACCACCTTTTATTTCACCATCTTCAGTATATAAATGAGCTTTAGCTACATTATGATTCTTAACAACAACATCTACATCTTTAGACCTAGTTTCATCATTAAGAGAAGAATTAAGCTCATTTACTTTATCTTGAAATTTATCTCTATTACTCATATTTAAACCGGTGTAAATTGTTGTGTGGATTTATAAGCTGCTGTTACTTTTAATGATTCCTCATATCCATCAAAAGCTTTTTGTGCATTAGCTTGTCTTTCATTTAACTCATTAGTAGAATAAGCAGCTACTTCATACTTAGTTAAAAAATACCATGTTGCATTTGATTCTCCTGCACCTTCATCAAAATTAGTAGTTCTATAAGGATTTCTTAAATGATTCCAAACTTTATGAGCAGGGTTAGTTTTCATATCAATAATTAAAAATTCTAATTGAGTAAAAAAGTCTTCCCAAGGTTTATTTCTTCTATTAGCATATGCTACTAATTGCTGATATCTTCCTACATTTGCATTCCATTGTGCTAATCCAAAAGAGTTTTCAATTGAACTTCTATTTTCTGCTGTTGGATCTAAAAGAGATTCTTTCATAAGATTACCTGTAATACCAGCAGACGCAATAGGACTTAGTCCTGCCTTAATAAGAAATTGCATAATAATAATCATTTTAGTATTAAAATCTGTTTCTCCATTATTATATAATGTTTCTAGTTTTTTATCAAGAATAATACCTTCAACAACATATTGAGAACTTAATGGTTGTCCAGGATTAGTTTTATTAATTCTATCTTTTTGTACACTAGATGGTATTCCTTGATGACCTAAGCTTCCTAAAATAATTGGTTTTTGTGATTTATCTCCATCTAAAAATATTCCAAATACAAATGCACCTTCCAATAATTGAGGAATAAGTCCTATACCAGATACTCCACCTTCAGTAGTAGGAATTACACATTTAGCATAAGGTAAATCTTCATCAGGTACATCTGGAGAATGTAATCCAATTACTCTAATTTGTACTCTATCAAATAAACCATCTTTTGCAGAACCAGTAACACCTCTAACAACTCTAGCAAGAAACCATCTATTATTATCACCATAATAATTCATGTTGTTAATGGCCTTTCTGCTATTCTACCAATACTAGCTACTACATTATGTCTACTTCTTGGTATATCTATTATATGTTGTTTTGAAGTCATAATATAATTACCAGATCTTTTTTCATCATCTAATTTAAAACTATCTGGATCTGAATTTAATATTTGTAATTCAATTTGATGACCTACACTTACATTTATATTATTTAATGAGAATAACAATCCAGGTACAGTTATTGTATGTGGATTTCTAAACATATATTTTATAAAATTATTTTTTATAATTGATAATCTTTTAGTTGTTTCTCCTCCATAAAATCCTTCTAAACTAGCTTCTGCAAAAGCATTCATAGAAAAAGTAAAATATTTTCTACTTGTATATTCTTCTAATGGATCTGTTCTTAAACCATCAGGATCAGTTGATTCTCTAAATCTAGTATCAATAGGAATAACATTTTGATCAGCTGGTAAAATACCTAGAGTAGCAAGTTTTTCATATTCTTCTTTCATATTAATTTGAGCGTTCATTAATTCACCAGTATTAACATCTAAATGAGAATAATTAGAACCTATGGCTCCAAGTTTAGCCATATCTAATGTTCTTTCTAGTCTACCAGATGAATAATCACTTACTATTAATGCTTTTTGCTCAGGTGTTAAATCACCTTGAATTCCAGCTAACGGAGTTGATCCAACAGAATAGATAAATGGTTTTCCTTTATTAAAAGGATCTCTTTCTAATATACTCTCTAAATCTGTTAATATTCTTTCTTTATATCCTAAGCTACTGAATAAGAAAAATGGTAAACCATTTTCTGTAAACATTTTACTAACTACATCAGACGCAGCTTCAAAAGGAGATTTCCAAGGAATAATATATCTTATTTCTGCTCCTTCAGGTTCTTTACTATAATCAGGAACTATATCTAAATTTAAATTATCCGATAATATCTTTTTTACAACTTCTATAGGAGTACCAGTATAAGACTTACTAATAGGACTTAGATCACTAAAGTAAGCATAATTTTCTACAATATCAAATTCTAGTAAAGATGTAGTATCATTAACCTTAACAGTTTTTCTAATACTTGTAATTATAAAAGTTTTTTCAATTAGACCTTCTATAGAAGCTGGATTTTTTAATATAATTTTTACTCTTTCAGTACCAGATAATTGAGTAATTCTATACAAATCATTATCATCTGCTATAATTAGTTTACCAGTAAGGTAAGGTATCATTATATTTTCAAATATATTTAATTCTACAGCAGTAGGAGCTGCAGTTTCTTGGCCAGCTATATGTAATTTTAGATTGTCTCTGAATCTCTCAGATGAAATTGATATTTCTACAATTTCAATTTGTTCAGCTGATAAAAGTTGCATATTTTATTGTCTCAAAAGTCTTTGAAATTCAGAATGAATTTGACTTATTACTTCCGGTGTAAATATTTTTATTACTCTTAAATCATTATTTTGATTAGTCAGTCTATCTATATTTCTTATTTTAGTTAAACCACTTGTTCCTGATGCTTCATTATTTACTCCTCTTCCTGTATCAGTTAAGATTGGAAGATCTGCATAATCACCATTAGTATCTTCATAATGATGAATAGCTTGATCTTGATCAGATGTTGTTTGTATTCTTAAAATAGATGGAGTATAACTAGACCATTGAGTTGTATCAGATACTCCCTTTACAGAAAAAAGGTCTACATCATTAGCAATTGTATTAGATGATAATACTGCAGTAGCTGTTGCTTGATTACCTGCTGGATCAGTTGGAGCTGAAATAGTAACAGTAGGAGCACTTATATAATTATCACCTCCTTCTGTAACTGTAATAGCTGTAATATTTCCTGCTGCATTAGTAACTGCAGCTGCTTTAGCTCCTGTACCAGAACCACCTGAGAATGTAATAGTAGGTAAAGATGTATATCCAGAACCTCCTGCATTGAGAGTTATAGATCTAACTTCTAAAATAGGTTTAACTACTATTTGTCCTAAATCTAAATCTTTAGATAATATCCTAGCTTTAAATGCTGGATTAGAAAAAGGTTCTCTAGCTGCAATATCTCCAACGTAAAATTTACCATGTAAAGATCTATTAGTTTTTAATACTGTATTAGGATAATATTTTTTAGATAAAGTATGAATTTCATCTTCAGCTAATGGCCATCCTTGTTGTCTTAGTTTATCATTAAGTAAATAGAAAGTCCAATAATAGTCTTGTGTACCATATAATTGATAAGATAGATTATCTGGTCTTTCATTATCTTTTATATGATATAATTCATAAAATGATAAATCATCTTTAAATTGATCTACTATATCAACATAAGCTGTTAAATTTTGAAAAACAGCTGGATTTATTTCATCCCCAAAGTTATATTGAACAAATGGAAAATTTTTAAAAAAGGACATTAATAACCTCCAGTAGCTACTTCACGTTTAGTGAGAGTTCTTACTTCTGTAAATTGAAGACTTAAATCTGTTTCTTGAACTTCACCATCTGTATGAAATGCCATACCTGTAGGATTATAGTTTACATCTACTGCAGATAAATGACAAGGTAAAATTCCTGTAGCAACATTTTTTACTTTACCTATATTAGTTTTATATAATAATTTAATATGAAACTCTGCTGGATATTTTAGTGCAGCTGATACTCCAAAATTATTAGTTTGTTCTGGATACATTTCTTCTCTAAAAAATTGAACTATACTTTTTACAGATCTAGCTTCATCAGGAGAAGTAGGAATCATTTTAAATGTAAATCTAAAAGATCTTAAGTTAGGACCTTGTAACATAGATCTACGATTTGGATTAACAGCAATACCTGTTGTAGTACTTACAGCACCTGATACTTCACTACTTACTCTTCTAGTCATTCTTAATAATGCAATTTGAGCAGCTTCTGTTTGTGCACCTCTTCTTAATAATTCTGGTAATGCTTCAAAAGATTCTGTAATAGTACCATATGCATTAGATAACATTTGCATTCCTGTTTGATTACTTTGTAATCCTTGTTCTATTGCATTACCTAATATTCCTAAATCTATATTAGTGTAAGATACTGTATCTTGAAACTGTAATGCGTTAGGAAGATATAATCTACAAGTTCTTCCTTTTCCTATATACTCAGGCAAGGGAGGCCTGTCGTCTCTCTTGGCATCTTCTACCTGCTTAGTATCTATAGTATCTAGTAGGGGAGCTTTTATTTCACCTTTATTTGGATCTTGTTCATCTGATTTTACAAGATTTGATAAACTAAAACCACCAGCACTTTTACTAATATCTGTTACTAATGAATCAGCAAACTTACCTAATGGTTTAGGTGTTTTTTGTTTAGCTGTAAATGTAATATATCCTCCATAATCCTGGACATTTTCTAATGGAAATCTCAGCTGCTGCCCTGCTGTTTCACCAACATTACCTGTGCCTGAATTAACTCTAGCAGATAAACCACTTACTGAATTAACAAATTCAGATATTGAGTTTGATTTTGGAAATAGACTTGTGATATCTACCATTTAATTCTCCAATAAATACGAAATAGTTGAAAGTATTTATAAGGTAGTTATGGCATATTCAGGTAAGTATAAAGTCAAAAACCGATCCAAATATAAAGGTAATGCAGATGAAGTAGTATTCAGATCACTTTGGGAGGCTAAAACGTTTAACTGGTGTGATAGTTCTCCACAAGTTAAAAACTGGGTATCAGAAGAAGTAGTTATCCCATATTTTTATGAAGTAGATAAAAAATATCATCGTTACTTTATGGATCTTAAAATAACATTTAAAAACGGTTCTACTATATTAGTTGAAATTAAACCGAAAAAAGAAACTTCTCCTCCAGAATTTAAAGGAAAAAGAACTAAAAAATATTTAACTGAAGGTATGACTTATATTAAAAATATGAATAAATGGGCAGCTGCACAAAATTATGCAGCAGATCGAGGATGGGGATTTGAAATATGGACTGAAGATAATTTAAAATCTATGGGTATACTTTCTAATCCTAAAGGTGAACTTAAGCCCTTACCTAAGCTTAAAAGATTAAAACCATTTAAACCTAGAAAAAGACGATAAATACTGTTATGTCAAATTTGTTTAGAAATTTAGAATTACAAGCATTTAAAGCTGGTATTACTCCTAGGTCTGATGAATCAAGAGATTGGTTTAGAAGAAAAGCTCAAGCTTTGAGAAGAGTTAATAGAGAAACTTTAATGCGTGAAAAAGAATTAATAAGATCACCAAAACATATAGTTGGTTCTATGCAAATGTTTTTCTATGATCCTAAACATAAACAGACATTACCATATTACGATACATTTCCTCTTTCAATTATAATTGGTCCTGCAGAGGGTGGATTTATGGGATTAAACTTACATTATCTTCCACCTACTCTCAGGGCTAAATTTTTAGATAGTTTATTAGATCTAGCTAGTAATAAAACTTATGATGAAGATACAAAATTTAATATTAGATATAGTATGTTACAAAAGTCTACTAAATTTAAATATTTTAAACCTTGTGTAAAACATTATCTTTCTGGTCATGTTCGTAGTAGATTTTCAACAGTTCCAGCAACAGAATGGGAGATTGCAACATTTTTACCAACAGCTCAATGGCAAAAAACAAACTCTAATAAAGTGTACTCTCAATCTAGAAGGATGATTTAATGGTACAATCAATTGATCAATTAAAAAGTTTAGTTAGTGCTAAGGATGGAGTAGCACGTCCCAATCTTTTTAGAATAAAATTTCCATCATTACCTGGAGCTTCTTCAGAAGAAATAAACATACTTTGTAAAGATGTTCAATTACCAGGTAGACAAATTTTAAGTAATGAAAGAAGAATAGGTCTAAAACGAGAAAAAGTTCCTTATGGATATGCTGTAGATGATATTAATTTAACTTTTCATGTTATGAATGATTATGGTATAAAAGAATATTTTGAATCTTGGCAAAATCTAGCTGTTAATCAACAAACACAAGAAGTTGGTTATCAAAGAGGATATGGAGGATATGCTAGACAAGTTGAAATAGAACAATTTAAAAAAGTTACAAAACTACCTAATAGATTTACATCAAGTATATCTAAGAGTTCAAACTCTTTTCTTCCTAAATTAAATGATTTAGAGATAGTTCAAAGTTTTTTTGGTATACAAGATGAGATAAATGATTTAGTAGTTTATAGATGTAAGTTAATAGATGCTTACCCAACTACAATGACAGCAATACAGTTAAATAATGAATTAGACGGAGTTGTAGAATTAAATGTACAGCTATCATATACTAATTGGGAAACACCTTTTATAATGTCTCCATCTAATATAAAAGATGCAATTCAATCTAAGTTAACAACATCAATAGTAGGATTTTTAAATGACGGGATTAATAATTTAATTAAAATATAATAAGGATTTGATATGGCGCTACCCAGACTAAATGATGTACCAAAATATACATTAAAAATACCATCAACAAATAAGGAGATTACATACAGACCATTTTTAGTTAAAGAGCAAAAAGTTTTACTTATGGCTCTTGAATCTCAAGATGATAAACAAATATTACAAGCAGTATTAGATACAATTGAAGCCTGTGTACTTGATAAAATAAATGCAACTAATTTAGCACTATTTGATTTAGAATATGTATTTTTAAAAATTAGATCTGTAAGTGTAGGAGAAGGAGCAGAAGTTACTATAAAATGTCAAAAGTGTGAAAATCCAGTAAAGACTAAAATAGATTTAAATAGTATTACTTTTGATAAAATGCCTGAGAATAGAATAAAAATAAACGACAAATATACTATACAAATGATGTATCCTACTTTTAATACTACTATATCAGGAGTATCTAATTCTACATTAGCTGAACAAGTATATATTGCTGCATTAGGATGTTTAGATAAATTACTTACAAATGATGAAGTGATAGATTTTAAAGACGAAACAGAAGAAGAGAAAAGGGCTTTTTTAGAAAGTTTAACTGCTCTTCAGTTTGAAAGTATAATTGAATTTGTAAATAATTTACCACGTTTGAGAAAAGAAGTAGAATATAAATGTGAAGAATGTAATACTACTAATAAAACTACCCTGGAGGGGTTACAAGATTTTTTATCCTAGGCCTCTCTCATGATTCTTTGACAAATCATTATCATGTAAATTATCAGTTAATACAAAATCACAAATACTCATTAACTGATGTAGAAACAATGATACCATGGGAGAGGGAAATTTATTTAACTATGCTTATTGATGATATTAAAAAACAAAATGAAGAAGCACAAAAACAAAATATGCAAAGGTAAGTCATGTCTAATTTAAAAAATGTAGTAGAAGAACTACAAAATCAGCAAGAAGGTCTTAATGATGTTAATTCTAGTATTCAAGAATTAATTAAAATACAGACAGATCAAATTAAGACTGAAAAAAGAAAAGCTGGTGATGAATTAGAACAACAAATTGAATCTAATCGAAAGAAAAAAGCTGGAACACAATCAAGAGCTCCTGCTCCTAGATCTTTTGCACAAGGTTTAGGTCAAGGTACTGGTATTAGTGCAGTACTTGGAGGTGTTCAAGGTTTATTTCCTTCCTTTGCTGGTGCTTTTGGTGGTGCAACACTAGCAGGATTATTAGGAAGATTTACAGGGAGATTAGTATTAGGTGCGGCTGGTTTTTTATTGGGTCAAAATCTTTTAGATAAACATGTTACTAAACTTACAGAAAAATTAGGATTAGATACAATTAATATATTTGGTGAGGATTATGATACTTCTAAAATAATTACTGGGATAACAGGAGCTTTAGCTGCAATATTTGGACCAGCTGCTATTACAAAAATGGTTAAAAGATTTTTTACAAGTCCAAAATTTGTAAATGATATGGCAGGAGGAGGAAAATCCGGTGGTGGAGGTGCTAGACTAGGTTTTGTTGGAAGATTAGGATTAGGTGCGGCAGTTCTTACGATAGGTAGTTTATTAGGAGATAAAATTGGTGAATTAACAAGCAATCAAGACTTAGATGATGCAGTAACAGCAGCTGCTTCAACAGCTGGTTTACTAATGATGTTTAATCCAAAAGTTGGTGTACTTGCAGGTTTAGCTGTTTTTGCTTATAAAGGTTTTCAGGCTTTAGAAAATTATCTAGATCGTAAAGGTACTGAGGCTTTAAAGGAGTTAAATAAAAGACTAGATACAACAGTAATTCCTGGTACTGATGGTAAAACATATAATCAATTAACACCTGAAGACTTTAGAAATTTAGAATATAATCGTTTAGGATATAATGTAGCTAAAAAATTAGCAAGTGATGCTTCTTATGGTGCTATAAGCGCTCAAATGACAAATAACCAAGATCCTGAAGCCGTTTTGGAAGCAAAAAAGGATTATGATTCTGCTAAAATGGGTTTTGTTAATATGTCGTTAAGTGATGGTAACAATAAGAAAGAAGTAATTGATGCAAAACTTGAAGCTGCTGTTCAAGGTAATACATTAGTTGCTTCTGAATTAGCAAATTTTTATTATAAGAAGTTTGGTTCAGAATACCTAGCACAAATAGATAATGATATAAAAAGAGCAGATGGAATGTTTGCTCCAACATTATTGAGCTTATCTCCAGAAGAAAGAAAAGCTTTTTTAAATAATATTAATAATTTACAAATGGAAAGAATGAGAGGTTCTGGTGATGGAAATTATGACTCTCTTATTTTACAAAATATCAGTGGTGCTAAAAAACCAGGATATTTTAGTAGAATTACAGGAGCAATTAGTAATTTTATGGGAAAAGGCCTAGCTGATATATCTAATCCTGGAATGACTAATCAACCTTCTGTCTTTATTGATAATAGTAATTCTAATAATACTACAAATTATAAATCAGGAGGAACCTCCACAACGAGTTCAGGATCAGGCAACTCATCAGTTGATGTTGACATTCTACTTGATCCATTAATCGTTTATGGAGGTAACTTTAAGTCAACGACTTATTAATCGTCGTTAGCTAACTTAGAAAAATAAGCCATAGTATCATCATCATCTAAAGCTGATTCAGCAGATGCAGCTATAGGAGCAGGTTCAGATTTAATCTCAGGTTCAGGTTTCTTATCAAAATCTGGAATCTCATCATCCAAATCTAAAGCTACTTCTTCTTTAACAGTACGAGGAGCTTGTTCTCCTAATACAGTCATTAACCTAGCTTTTAATTCATCATAAGATTTATAATTTTTAGGATCAGTCCATTCAGATAGATCTTCTTGTTTATTATAAATTTCTTCTAATTTATCATCACCACCTTTAATAGCAGAAGGCGATTTAAAACTAGAAGTATCATAATTAGGATAACCTTCTACTTTACGAATCTTTAATGTAAAGTCTGCACCTTTCCACATATCAAAAGGATTAATAGGTGTCTCATCAGGAAATTGTGGTTGCATACTATCCATGATCTTATCAAAGATCTTTTTACCAAAACGAAATAACTTTACAGTTCCATCATTTTCTGGATTAGCAGGATCACTAAGAATTAGAATATTAGCAACATAACGTAAGTTTCTCTTACGCTCTCTTACAGTTGCTTTAGCTGCATTAGAACCATCTTCATTCCAAAGCTTCTGATTCATTTCACCTACAGGATCTTGTTGACCAATAGAGGTTAATGATTTCTCAATATACCATTGACCAGTTGGACCTTTAAAAGCATGTTCCCAATATCTAACCCAAGGTGTAGGTGCTTCTGCATCACCAGGTAAGAATCTAATAACAGCATAACCGTTACCAGCTTTATCTCTAACAGGTTTCCAGAATCTATCATCAGTAAAGTTTTGTTTTTCAACAGGACCAGATCCTGCCATTTCGACTAGTTTAGATAAGTCAGTCGATTTACTTTTTAGCGCTGCAAAACTCATATATTTCTCCTATCGTTTATTACAGTATATTCAGTATATGTTTTTATTATATTATCTTTTCCAGATCCAGGCAACTAAAACCTGTCTGGTACCCTTATTTATAGGTAGTATTTGATGCCAACAATCTGACATAAAAAATAGAGTATCACCAACCTCTAAATCTACAGTATGAACAGAACCAGATTTACTCCATATTAAAAAGTCTCCACCTTCTAAATCATCGCTTTTATGAATAATAGTAGATGAAGAAAAGATTCTATCATGACGTGTTGTGCTAGTAATTTCTACATCTTTACCAGTTCTATCTATATGTTTATGAAAATGATCACCAGGAGCTTGATATTTTAAATGCTGCATTTCTTTTACATAGTAATTGTTTATATCATCAATTGGATACATAGCAGCTATTTTTAAAAGCTCTTCAGTAAAGATTGGATACAGTTTTGGATCTAAATTATCTATTAAACATTTTCTATGTTTTACATTAACAAAATTTTTCTTATGATCGTTCTGAACTAAAGCTGGTTTATTAGGTTCAGACGTTTCTCTAATTTTTTTAATTTCTTCTAGAGGAATTTGTTTACGTTTAATATATAATCTTTCTAATGCAACCATTTTAATCCACCGGTAAAGTATTTCCACGAGGTAAGAAATTTAATTTCTGAGCCTCAGCTTCTACTTTTTCTTTAATAGTAGAAGCAATATATTTATTTACATCTTGAACTTCTAAATCTACTATTTTATCACAAACGTAAATAATAGCATCTATATAAGAAAGTCTATGCTCTTTTACTATATTTTCTACGAGTTTTGTAAACTTTACTTTTGTTAAGAAGTGACTTTCTCTTTCTATAAGGCTTTCTGTCTGGGCTTTCATCGTCGTACATTTCCTGTGTATATTCGCATTTTATATCTGGGTACCAAACCCCTACAGATCTTTTAGGAGTACCATCTGCATTGTAAGCCATCGTACCACATTTAAATTTAATTTTATGTTGGTGATGCTCACCATAAAAAAGATCTCTATATTGACCATCTCTAAGATAAGCTTGTAAATTAGCTAGGTACACACTTTCAATATTAAAAGTATCTCTTTGTTTAGCATCGTTAGAAGTACGCCATTTTCTCATACCTGAAAGTTTATCTTTACTAGTTTTAATCCATCCTTTTACTTTTTTAGGAGATAAAGGATGATCATCAGGTAAATTTCTAATGTCTTCATGTATAGTTTTATCACCAGAGACTTTTCTATTTTCTCTAGCTTTATTTATACGGTCTCTGAGAACCTGTTTTTGCTCTTCAGTTAGGATACGTTTTTTTCTAGGCTTCTTAAAAGGTTTCCTATCAAGTTTCATATAGTTCCTCTCTATATTTTACAAAAGTATTTTACGTTTTCAAGTCTAAAAGATCTAAATGCTTCTTTATTTACATCCCATGCTCTAATAACTTTATCATTAGGTTGAGTTTCTTTACCTTTCAATTCATAATTAATTTTATCAGGATTAAGAGTACATATCATATCTCTCTCTTCACCATTTACTTTTGTGAATATTACATTACAATTACCTTCACGTAAGTCACGTAATATAGCCTCTCTATGAAATGACATATTTAACATCTTATTCATATCTTTAACCCCAGTCATTATCTAGACCAGTAGTCTGTCTATAACGATCACCATAATACTGTTCAGCATATTTAGATCCATCTGTATAATAGAAATCATCATTAGTTAATCCATTATATTGTACACGTTTAGCTCTAGCTTGTCTTTCTTGCTTACGCATAAACTTAGCTTGCTCATTCTTGAGCAATCGTACAAATTTTTCTTGTGGTGTTAATCTCTTAGCCAATTTATTAGTCCTCCTATTCCTTCAACAATAATTGTAAGTATAATTAGTATGCTTAAAAACATAAAACATCCTACCACTGCTCCCATTATAATATCTCCTTTCAATAAAGTCAACAGTTATTTTAATAATTCATAAATTTCTTTCCAATTTTTTACCATTGTAATACGTTCTTTATCACAATCGACAAACATATTATGTCCATGTTCTAATAGAATTGGAGAGAGACCCCAATTTCTACCAGAGATAGCATTTTCTGTTTTATCTTCTATCCAGAATAATCCTGAATCTCTCCAAGGTTCAAAACATCTAGTTTTATCTTGAGCTGTATCTAAAAAAGTAAATCCA
>MDSY01157728.1_pt1 | contig 17483 bp, 12 predicted proteins | sample 811131 | NCBI WGS metagenome assembly MDSY01 (sample SAMN05326643, study PRJNA326480) | marine metagenome | isolation source: seawater | place: Atlantic Ocean: South West | collected 2010
CCGCCGATGCGCCCGCCGATGCGCCCGCCGATGCGCCCGCCGATGCGCCCGCCGATGCGCCCGCCGATGCGCCCGCCGACGCGCCCGACGCCCCGCCCGACGCCCCGCCCGACGCCCCGCCCCAAAAGGTAAGGCGGAAGACTTGGAAGCCCAAGGGTCAAGATGCGGCAATGCTGGAGGGCACCCTCGCGGCAGACCCAGGCTCTGTCCCTTCGATTGCAAAACGGAAGGAGCTCGCTGCGCACTTCAGTGTGGACATCTCTCAGGTGACCAACTGGTTCAATCGCCGAGTGGTTAAAGAGGCCGCCACCGCCGCCTCGCCGACGGCCGACGCAGCCGACGCCGACGACGCCGACGACGCCGACGACGCCGTCGACGCCGACGACGCCGACGCCCTCGCCGCCGCCGAAGCCGAAGCCGAAGCCGAAGCGGCCGCAGCCTCCGAGACGCTCTTCCTCGTCAAGTGGCGTGGGCTGCAGCACGACCAGTGCACATGGGAGCCCGCAGCCGTTGCCGGTGCAGAGCACGTTGCCGCCTTCCGCGAACGCCGGGAGCTCTGGAAGGCGAAGCTCGACGGATCGGCCCCGTTGGCACCGCCAGCCGATGTCAAGGCGGAGGTTCCCGAGGAGTACAAGGGCGGTCGTAAGCTGCGCGACTACCAGCTCGACGGCGTGCGCTGGCTGCGCTACAGCTACGCGCAGGGTCGCTCGGTCATCCTGGGAGACGAGATGGGACTCGGCAAGACTGCGCAGGCCTCGTGCCTCCTCCAGTGCGCTCGCTCTATGCACGGCGTCTCGGATCCCTTCCTCGTCGTGGTCCCTCTCTCGACGCTTGCCCACTGGCAGCGCGAGATCTGCGACTGGACGGAGCTCCACTCGGTCGTCTTCCACGGGAGCAAGGAGGCGCGTGAGGTGATCCTCGAGTGGGAGTGGGCGGCGCCCCCCTCGACGAGCGACGGAGGCGGGCAGAAGAGGGTCTCGCCTGCGGCGCTTTCGCGGCCGTGCTTCGACGTGTGCGTGACCACGTACGAGACGCTCACGATCGCGGCGGACGTCTTCCGCAGGGTCCCCAAGTGGGGCGCGCTCGTGCTCGACGAGGCGCATCGCCTCAAGAATCGCGACTCGAAGGCGCTCGGCGTGCTCAAGACTCTCAACTACAAGTCGACGGTCGCGATGACCGGGACGCCTCTCCAGAACAACGTGGGCGAGCTCTGGACGATGCTCAACCTGCTCGACGAGGCCAAGTTCCCCTCGCTCGAGGCGTTCATCGAGCTGTACGGCGACATGCACTCGGCCGAGCAGGTGAGCGCGCTCACGCAGAAGCTGCGGCCGTACCTGCTGCGGCGCACCAAGGCGGACGTCGACCTGGGCGTGCTGCCAATGGAAGAGACGCTCATCACCGTTGAGATCACAAACTTCCAGAAGCAGTGCTACCGCGCGCTCCTCGAGCAGAACCGCTCGCTCCTCCTCCGCGGCGCCAACGCCGTGAGCGGCCCCTCCTTCAATAACCTCTCGATGCAGCTGCGCCACTGCTGCAACCACCCGTTCCTCATCAAGGGCGTCATGGAGAGCGAAGGGCTGCTCGACGCCGACGACGACACCTACTGCAACCGCCTCGTCGAGGCTTCGGGGAAGCTCGTGCTGCTCGACAAGCTGCTGCCGCGGCTCAAGGAGCAGGGCAACCGCGTGCTCATCTTCTCGCAGTTCACGATGCTCCTCGACTTGCTCGAGAATTACATTCGGCTGCGCGGCTACTTTTACGAACGGCTCGACGGCTCCATCACAGGCGAGCGTCGGCAGGCGGCGATCGATCGGTTCACGAGTCCGGACTCGGAGTCGTTCATCTTCCTGCTGGGGACGCGCGCGGGCGGCGTCGGCATCAATCTGACCGCCGCCGACACGGTCATCCTCTACGACCCCGACTGGAACCCGCAGAACGACATCCAGGCGCAGGCGCGCTGCCACCGGATCGGCCAGACCAAGGTTGTGCGCATCTACCGGCTGGTGACGCGGGGCACGTACGAGGCGTCGATGGCGGAGCGGGCGAACCAGAAGCTCGGGCTCGAGCAGGCCATCATCGGCAGCCACAACTACGGCGCGGGCACGGAGGGCGCGGCGACGGACGCCGACGGGGGCGCCGAGACGACCGTCGACGCCAAGGCGCAGAGGCACAAAAAGGCCAAGGAGATCGAGGAGCTACTCAAGCACGGCGCGCAGAACCTCTTCACGGACGAGCACGACAAACGGGTCGAGGCCTTCTCCTCGGAGACCATCGACGACATCCTCTCGCGATCAGCGACGAGCCGCACGGACGCGGGGAGCAAGGCGCCGGGCGCGCCCACCTCTTCGTTTGCGCAGGCGAGCTTCACGACCAACGAGGGCTCGTCGCTCGACATGGACGACCCCAACTTCTGGCAGCAGGTGCTGGGCGACGAGGCCAAGCCTGAGGAGGTGGAGGAGGCCATCGACTATGACGACCTCGGCCCTCGCACGCGGCCGCGGCGCTCGGTCGGCGAGCCTCAGCGGCTCGCGCCCTCGTGGGAGACGGCCGCGGCCTCGGTGTCGCCCGAGCCGCCCGAGCCGCCCGAGGAGAGCGCGCGAGTGGTGAAGCCCAAGGCGAGCAAGCCCAAGAGGCGCGATGCGTGGACACGAGCCCAGGTTTTAATTCGCCGACACACCCCCTTTTCCCCATATGACGCACCCCGTTTCCGCCATATGTCAGAAATTAATTCTCTTTTTTAGCTGACCGGGCTCTTCTCGGGGCTCTATGCGTTCGGCTCGGGGCGCGCCGAAGCGGTGCAGGCGCAGTGCGTTGCGCTCGGCAGCCGCTCGCTCACCGAGATCAGCTATGCGATGGACTACACGATCCAGCTCGCGCTACGTGAGTGTGCGATCGCCAACACCATCCACGGCGAGAAGGAGGACAAGGACAAGGACGAGCTCGACGACGAGTTCGACGGCGTGAAGAACCATGGCTCGATGCCTCTGAGCGAGGTGGAGGAGAAGCGCGTCTCGCACCTCTGGCACTTTTTGCTCTGTGGGCGGCAGCTCAAGCCGGGCGCGCCGCTGCACGCACCTCCCGAGTGGGTCGACAAGATGGACTTCGGCGCCGCCTCGTGGTTCGACCAGCGGGTCACCTCCAAGTCGAAGCAGCTCACCGCGCAGCTCATCGACCTCCGCCGGCTCCACCAAGCGATTCAAGATGGGCGGGAGGGCGGCGAAGCATTCGTGGCGCCCGCAGTTGCCTCGAGGTTCTCCCGCCCTGCGATCGGTGCGCACAAGAACGCTGCGGCGGCAGCGGCCGCGGCCAACAAGCCCTCGCCCAGCGCCGGCATGATTCTCCCATCTTACACCCAGGAGGAGCTCAAGCAGCTCCAAGTGGAGGATTGCGGCGTCTGCCGCCACTGCCAAGACAAGCCAAAGTTTGGCGGGCCGGGATCGATGAAGCAGCAGTGCGAGAGGAAGCGCCAAGCGATCCTCCAGGCGGCGATGCAGTTCATGCCAAGCGCGACCACTGCCGCCGCACCCGCCGCAGCCGCACCCGCTGCCGCCGAGGGTGCGTCCTTGCCCCAGAAGGAGTGGGGCATCGAAGAGGACACGGAGCTCCTCTTAGGAGTCTACAAGCACGGCTTTGCCAACTGGGAGGCTCTGATCGTCGACAAGAGCTTCCCGAGGCTGAGTCAGCTCATCCTGCCCGCGCAGGCGATCGCCAAGGCCACTCAGGCGGAGGCAGCGGCGCTCAAGGATGAGGATGCTGAATGCCAGGATCTCGACTCCGAGCCCGACGAGCCCGAAGCGCCGGCGCCGGCGGCGGCGGCGAGCTCGGACCCAGTGTGGATGGTGGAGCCTCGGGCGCTCGCGAAGCGGCTCAAGCAGCTCCTCGAGAGCCTACCCATCGCGGGTACCGCACCAGCGGACGCCGGCGCGGGCGAGGCGGGCGCGCTCACGGCCGGATCCGGATCCGGCGGTGCCGTCAAAGAGCAGGGGCACGAGGGGCCCTTGGTCGAGACGGTTGGGCTGCACGAAGGGGCGAGCGTTTCGGCGGTGGCGAACGCCGCCGCATTCGAGCGATGGGTCCTCTCGCTCTACCCCTCAGGCTTCGACCGCAGCCGCTATCTCGAGGGCAATCTCGACAAGGACGACGTGGGCGTGCCGTCCGAGCAAGGCCGGCGGCCCACGGGGCAGCCGACGGCCAAGCAGCTCGAGAAGATGGAGGAGAAGGCGGCGCGCGCGGCGGCGCGGCAGGCGGCGCTCGAGGCGCGCGTCGCCTCCGCCGCCACCAAGGCGCACGAGCGGCAGCTCCGCGAGGATGCGAGGCAGCGCGGCGTCGTCGAAAAGTACCTCGGCGAGCTTCTCGATAGGGTGGCGAGGCAGGTGCTCGCTGCGGAGCGCACCGAGGAGCGGCGGGCAGAGCGGGCGCAGAGGGAGGCCGAGGCTGCCGCACGCCGCCAGGCGATCGCCGACGTCATCCTCGCGAGGGAGGCCGAGGCGCTCGCCAAGAAGAAGGAGTTCGAAGACAAGAGGGCCAAGAAGGCGGCCGAGGAGGAGCAATCGAAGAGCATGCGCCACATGCTCAAGGTGCGCGCGCTCGAGGAGCGCAACCTGGTGCATCTGCACCTCGCGGCGGCGCCCGCCAAGGGCGGCGGCGGCAAGGTGGCCGTGCGCCTCACGCTCGCCGAGAGGGTCGAGGGGCCGACGCCCCTCTCGGACGGCATCGCCCGGCTCATGAAGGAGTACGACTGGACCAACAAGAACGAGCGCTTCAAGAAGGGGCACCGGTGGTTCCAGCTGCTCGACTCGGTACAGCTCGGCCTCCAAGCCAACGTTGGCGAGGCCTTCGCCGTGCGCTCCTCGGCTGGCTGCGGAGGCTGGGCCAAAGTGCCGTGGATCGCCGTCTCGCACCCTTCGGAGTCCACCCAAGCCGGGCTCTACCTCCAGTACCTTTTCCGTGCTGACATGTCGGGCGTGTACCTCTGCCTCGGCCAAGGCACCTCGAAGCTCAAGGCAGCCTTCGGCGGCCCCGCCGCCAGCAAGCACCTCCTCCACGTGGCTTCGTTTGTGCGCGAAAAGTGCCGCGCGCTAGCAAAGTGCGACGCGCAGTTTGCAGCGTCGGGCTTTGACCTCTCCGGGAACATCGAGCTGCGTTCGGGCGTGGGGGGGCTGGGCGGAGACTACGAGCGCGCGTGCATCATCTGCCGCTTCTACGACTACAAGAAGCTCCCGCCCGAGGCCGAGCTCCTCGGCCAGCTCCAGCAGTTGATGCGCGTCTACACGACTATCCTCGATGATGACGAGTACATCTCAGACATCAAGGGACCCATCGAGGAGCAGCTCGCGGCGATCGGTGGGAATAAGCGCGCTTCGATGAAGGATCTCAAAGAGGGCGCCGCCAAGTCGCGACGCATGTCGCTCGGCGGCAACGCAGACGAGGAGGAAGCTGACACGGCGCGCGACAAGACGCGCGGACCGGCGCGCTGTACGCCCGAAGGAGAGGCGGAGGCGAGTCCTGGCGGTGAGGGGTTGGGTCAGTGCTGGCGCCACCCAGCGTGTACGAAAGGCCACCGCCACCGTGGCGCCTGCAAAATCCCCACAGGCGCCGCAGGCGCCTCAGCTCGCAAGGGGAAGCCGAACGCCTGGCCAAGGCTCACAAAGGCTGAGAAGGAGGCGCTCCTTGATGAGCTCAAGGAGACGTGGCCGACGGGCACCAAGGTGGAGATCCAGCAAACAGATGCCTCCTACTTCGCCGCCTGGTTTGTGGGCGAGGTCATGGGACACAAGGCGCCAGATAAGCTCGTGATCAAGTATGACGAGCTGCTCGCCGGAGCCGAGGGTGAACCCCTCACGCCGCTGGTCGCAAACGACCACGCCGTACGTGCGCGACCTCTCCCCGAGCCTCATGCGGACCCGAAGGCGTGGGCGGCAAGCCTCGCGCCCAAGGATATGGTGCAGCTCTATTATCTCGGCGGGTACTGGGACATGTGCGTTGCAAATGTCACCGACGACGGCGACGGCGCACCATCCTTCACCGTGCGCTCGCTCCATTTCAAGGTTGAGCACACAGTCAAGGCCGATCGGCTCCGCCCTTGCCAAGAGTGGAAGCCCACCCCAGCTACGTGGTGCCCGCGAGACCCAGTCGAGGAATTGCCTCCTGGCCCCGATGAGGAGGAGGCGGAAGAGCAGGAGCCATGATCAAGTCTAGTCAAGTCTAGTCAAGTCTCCTTGTTTGGGATCCCTTGACAGTATCCCATATCCATCTCCTCGTCTCGTGTGTGCTCGCTCAATAGTTAATTGTCAATATATGCATGTGACACTGCTGGTGTACACGATAATACTTAATTTAATACATATACACAAATACTACAAGTACAATACATCCGCATCTCTGATCTCCATATCTCGGATATCGAATTACAATTAAAGTATATAGAGAGAGACTCAGACTGTCACTATTTGATACGTGATTAGTCATGCATCATTGGCATATCAACAACAGTATTGCAAATGGTCAAATGGTGATCCTGGCCGTGATTTGCCAACTCATGGCTGATAGGGCGCAGAGAGCTCCGATGCCGCGGCCTCGTCGATGATCCATGATGCGGCCTCGCGCAGCCCTGCGGCAGGGAACGTCTGGAGCTCTTCGGCGCCCTCGATTGCCCGCTTCATCGCAGCAGATTTGCCCTTGGGGTATTTCTCGCTGACGCCACACGCAGCGATGACGACATTCTTGGCGCTCGCCATCACAGGCAGTGATAGTGAGATTGAGCCAGGCACCTTCATCTCCACAGGAAGCACCCAAGCTGCTGTGGCCAGTACCTCGTCGCGATTCGGGTAAAGCGAGCCAACGTGCCCGTCATCCCCGACACCTGCTCGGATTGGGGGGGGGGGTGACTGTGACACATGGGGGGAAATGGGGCCGTGGCAAATTGGAAAAGCTTGGGGCGCGAGACTCACCAATGATGGCCATGTCGAAGCAAGGGAGCCCATCGGCTGTGCGTGGGAGCTGATCGGCGGGTAGTGCTGCAAGCTGCGCCGAGTACTCTTTCGCCTCCGCCGAAGCGTCGCCCGAGCCTGATAGGACGATCGCGTTGACGCCGGCCCAACCAGCGTCGAGAAATCCCGCACGGGCCTTGGCGTGTGTGGCGAGCGCGGCGTCATCCATGGCGACGCACTTGTGGTTGACGTATGCCAAGGTGGTCTGAGCTGCCCATGAGGGAGTGCTGCCCGCGAGCATCTTGAGCACAGATCCGCCAGGGATGGCGAGCGCAAAGTGGCCGCGCTCGGCGATTGCGGCGGTGGCAGCCGCTTCAACTGCAGGAGACAAGAGCATGCGGAGGAGAGAGAGGTTTGGCGTGGGTGTGGTGGAGTAAGTGGATGTTTTTGTTCAAGGACGGCCATGCCGCGCGACCGGTGCGGCACGATTCGACACATCAGAGTGTACCTTGTTCAAGCACCGCAGCTGCGACCGCGGCGGCATCAGGGAGCACCGTGACGCGCGCTGGCTCGGCGGGAGCGAGTGAAGCATGCGGGCTGCTCGTGCGTCGCAGTGCGAGCGGAGAACGTCCCAGCGACAGCGCTCCGACTGCAGGCGCTGCGCACACGAGCAGCAGGCGGATCACCGACTTCATGTGAGATCGAAGCTTTTTTTGTGTTACCGCGGCTTTTTATAGGGCCGACACCGACAGCGGGCATGGAAGACCTCGAAGGCAGCGTACAGCACGCTGCGACCGTGGCCTCGAGAAAGGTGCGGCGGCCATGGCTCTGTTTCATCCTGGCGACTTTCGGTGCCGTGGTCTTCACCACTGGGACGGGCCCCATGCTCGCTCTCCTCAGGAGACCCAAACCGCTTCAGATGGTCAGAGCTCGTGCGCAGGTCCCCGCGAAGCCGACTCGGGTCTTGTCTGCGTCCTCGCTGCCGCCGAAGCGGTCGATGGATCCATCGCCACCGCCGCCAAAGCATCTCCAAGCTGTGGCGGCGGTCGCGGTGCCAACTTGTGGGAACGGAAAGTGCGAGCCTGGCGAGACGATTACCTCGTGCTTTGCCGATTGCCCCGGCGTGACGACTGCTGCCATGTGCAGCGAGGAGCCGCACATGGATCCGCAAGGGCACGCGGTGGTTGATGGTCGAGGCCATCACAAGGCCTCGGCTGGTGAGTGCTGCGAAGCCTGCGCCGCTCACGCGGCCGACCCGCGGCACGCGTCGAAGCCGTGCAACAGTTGGGTCTTCTGTTACATGCCCATTTGTTGGTCGATGGACACGGGGAACACGCACACGTTTGGGGAGTGCTGGCTCAAGTGGCAGGCCGATGTCTCGCACCCGCTCTATGGCCAGCGCGGCCGCTACTCGGATGCGTTCCGCAAACGCAACTGGAATAAGCATCGACACAACAACCTGACTGTGCCGACCCACGTGCCCTGGACGGGTGGCGTGTTGAGCTCGCGCGTCGATCTGAGCATCAAGTGGGAGACGCAAGAGGACGGTGGGATGACATCTTCGGCAGGGGACAAGATCGTCGACTACCGGCCGTGGGAGAGCCGTGAGCAGAACCTCAAGCGCGGGGTGAAGCCTGAGCAAATGAAGTTTTGAGTCGTGGAGCCAAGTGCCATGCTGTACTAGTATATATAATTTGACACTCTAGAAGTAGTAATATGTATATGAATACTGTAATAACTATATAGTAGTACACGTATAAGCTCAGTAAGACTAGGCCCCAACATGTAAGACGCACCCGGACGTGCGTGTCATGCGTGAGAGCTCATACGCGGTGGGGCGATCTTTCGGGTTGAAGTTGAGCATGAGCTGCATGAAGTGCACGATCGCTTCAGCACGCAACCTGTGGTCGGCTGGTCCTTTTGTCGGAAAGCAGCGGGCAAGCGACATGTCGCCATCAATAAGAGCCGCCACAAGCCTCTTCCTCCAGCAGTAGATGGAGCTCGCCTTGGGCCTCAGATGAAGCCACGAGGAGAATGACGGCGGCAAGTGCTCATCGATCATCATTGCACGGAGCGCCTCGATGGAGGGAGGCCCCATTGCGAGCAAGAGCATCTCCACCTGGACAGAAGGCTCAGTGGCTTGCTCATCATCGGCCCATGGGACATCGAAGAGCCTGCGGCTGCTTCCTAGGAGAATGTCTCCCATGATGCAGCCCAAAGCCCAGAGGTCGACTGAGAAGCCGTACTGTTGTGACCCGAAGAGGAGTTCAGGCGCGCGATACTGTAGGCTCGAGACGAGCGGAGTGCTCACTGGTGTGGGGAAGCCAATTCTCGTAGCCCCATGGGGGATCAAGAGCTTGGCGGAGCCCAAATCAGCGATGATGTGCTGCAGCACCGAGCTCGCAGGGGACGGCTGTAGCAGGATGTTTTCGGGCTTGAGGTCGCGATGAACAATGCCGAGAGCGTGCACATGCGTCAGAGCCTCTGCGAGCTGCATGCCGCCCTCCCTTGCGTGGACGAGTCGCTCGACGGCGGGTCGGAGAGAGGAGCGCTCGAGAGAGCACTCGTCGAGCCATCCACGCAATGAGCCCAGGTGGAGTGGCATCACCATGCACAAGACGAGCGATCCGTTCAGCCTGCAATAGAAGAACTCGTCGAGGCCAATCACGCCGGGGTGCGGTTTCCGACGCATGATGAGCATCAGTTGGAGCTCACGCGATGCCCAGCCACTGCACCCGTCATCTTCCCCTGACTTGTGCGCACGTGGCACGAGCTTGAGCGCCACCCGATGCTTTGGCTCCCAGCGACTTTGGCGCTCTGCTGAGACCACGGTGCCAAACGTGCCACTTCCGAGCACTTGATCAATCTCATAAGTGGCAGAGGTGCAAGGCCAGGCCTCGAGCTGCCCTGCAGCGTGGAGCTCTCGTACTCGCGCTCTGACCTCGTCTCCAGCTTTGACCTCGCGCGCCATCTCGCGCTCCATCAGGCAACGGTTTTCGCTATGCGGTGCGCGGGACGCAGTGTTCAAAGTACTGTATAAATGCATGCGCCTTGCAAACTATTCAAAAAATGAACTTGACTTAAAAAGGTAAGAGCAAAGTGCCTGTTATAATGCAAAGTGCCTTTTGTCAATGATAAAAAGAATCAAATTATCCGTCAAGATTCCGGACTTGCGCTCGCATACCATATGGAACCATTTCCTTGGGCATAGGAACCTAGTCGTACATGAAGTCATGAACCCCTGCTTAGAAGGAAAACGTTGTGTGCAAAAGGTTGACCTTCACCGTTACACTGGCCCTTATTCGCATTCAACGACTCTCCTAATGGGTACCGGCATGACCATGCTCGAGCAGTGTGTGCCGTCAGTAGCCTTGACCCACTTCTTCAGTCGAACGGCTTGCGCCGTCCCATCCTTATAGAAGGCGTGCATGCTGAGCCGTCTCCCCACCTGCCGTCTCTCCTCCTGACGTCTACCCACCTGACGTCTACCCACCTGACGTCTACCCACCTGACGTCTACCCACCTGCCACCGCGTGCCATTCTCACGAGACGCGTTCGGGACGAATCGCATCGCATTGGCCAGCTCGTTTGAATATTTAGTACTAGTACCTAGTGCAGCACGTACATGGGCCAGCTCGTTTGAATACATCTCTGAGAGCTCCGCCCCTTTGCGCATCTCCCTTCCGAGGTTCTCGAGGCTCTTCCGCGCCACATCGAGGGACCGAGGTGTCTCCTGAACCCATCGCTCGCCCACCGCATGCTTCGCGTGCATCAGGTGCTCGCTGCGGCGAACTTGCTTATTGACATGGGCGATCACCTTCGGTCCCTCAGTGTGCACCGCGTACTGTGAGAGTGCTACGCCAAATCTGCCGAGAGCTCTCGGTGCGCAGTGGGCTTTGAAGCAGAGGTCGTAGCCCCATCCGACTGCCCCGGTGGCGGTCTCGAGTACCTCGTCTGCGAAGAGCGAGTGGAAGCACCGCCAAGCCGCAGCGCTGAACAGTGTGGCGAAGATTTCAATCACAGGAACGACGTGTACACATCCGCCCTCGAGCGGGGGCTCAGGCAGTTTGCGCACCCTCTGGAGCGGCGACACGCCGATACGAGCGGCGCCGCTCACTGTCGGCGAGACCGCATTCAAGTTGGCCCGGCGCATCACCGTGAGCAGTCCGTGCAGGCTGAAGGCGTCATGAGGGAGGAACACATCATCGAGGAGGACAAAGACGTGTGAGTATCCGCTGGTGGCCTCAGGGGTGCTCAGGTTGAGTAGGGATGCCCAGCCCCAGTGAGGTCGGGAGACAAGTTGGCATTCGGTGGTGGAAGTATTGTCGGCCGATGAGACGATCAGAAATCGCTCCTCCGGTGGGATTTTCACGTGCGCGTAGGCAATGCAGTCCCATCCATGGAAGTGGCGCAGGTTGGAGCGCACGAGCGGGAACGCACTGGGATTGCCAAGAGCTGCGATGAGCACCAAGCCACGCACGGCGATTCCAGCCCCATGCCGATCCACCTCGCCCATGACGACTGACACGAGGGGTCAAGTGAAACAAGTAAAAAGTCGGTGACTCGTCCCTGAAACATAGTCTAAAGTCTACTCTCCCAGGGTACCCAGGGTACTAAAATGAACGGGGGAAGGAGACCAACTAGACTACCGGGTACACACCTCTACCTGGTATGTATACCAATTACAACTGGGACAAGAAGTCTCCCTCAGTCCATAGACCGAGGCGCCATGGGACCGCGGATGCGTGGGTGCGTCGTGGCGGTGTTCTGCCTCGGCTGGTTGCCAACGGGCGAGACGATCGGCCTTCACTCCGCCCTTCCCTCCGTCCACCCACACCTCCGCCCGTTGGCTCTGTTGCTGCCGTCGCTCCGCCAGCGGAGCGCCTCCATCCGTTTGGCTGGGACGCCTTCCTCTCTGCCTGAGAGCTCAGCAACGACTCCGCCAGCTGAGCCCTTACCCGCCGCTCTCCTCCCGGTCTCTCTCATGGTCTTCTCTCAGCTCCTCGGTGAAGGCATCGCCATCTCATCCCTGCCGCTCTACCTGACGAGCCGAGGCGCTGCACCCCTCCAGGCTGGTCTGGCGACCTCGTGCTTCTCGGCGGCGCAGATGGTGTGCTGTCCTCTCCTTGTGCAGCTCTCGAATCGCATCGGCCGCGCACCCGTACTCAGCGGCTGCCTACTCGGAGCCACTTCCTCGTGCCTACTGATCGCCCTTTCTCAGACTACCCGCCAGGTCATCATCGCTCGGATGCTCGCTGGTGTGTTTGCGGCGTCGGTCCCGGTAGCACAGTCAGCAATCACAGACCTTGTGTCGAAGAATCAGACGGCACTCGCTCTCTCACGAGTCTCAGCTGCCTCCCAGTCGGGCGTAGTCCTCGGACCACTCGTCTCTGCTGGATGCCAGGCGGGTTTCGGACTGCTAGGAGTCCCAGCAGCCAAGCGTTTGCCAGCGACATTCGTCCTCTCGGCATCATTTGCGCTCGCTGTGCTCCTCACGTCGAGGCGAGCCCTCGGAGACATCGCCAACGACGAGGCGCGACGCTCCGCCGCCCGACGCGAGCGCAAGGCGGCCGAGGCGGGAGACGCGGCAGCGGTGAGCGCAGTGGAGGATGAGCGGGCGGCAGCGGCGGCGGCGCTCGCGGATCTCAAGACGAGATCGCTGCTGCAGCGGCTGCCGACTCAGGTGCTGCTGCGCGCCACCGCTCTCATCGTTGGCTGGTCACTCACCCTCTCCGTCTTCTGCTACGGCCTCTTTGCTGCTCAGCTCAAGGGATGGGGACAGGTTGAGCTCTCGGCGACGTATTCCGCGGGCGCGGCGCTCGCAGTCGCCGCCCAGTTCGTGCTCCCTCGGATCGTGCGCCGCTTCGGCGAGCACCTCGCTTGCTCGCTTGGCGTCCTCGGCGTTGCCGCGGGCCTCGTCGGCCTCTCGACTGTCCTCACGCAGCCCTTCCACTCTCTCTTCTATTTGCTCGCACGCGTGGGTGGCGGCGTGAGCGACACCGCGACGGCGACGCTCGTCGCACGCACCTCTCGCGGGAAGACGGCACGCTCACGCAATCTCGCGCTGATCTCATCGACGCGCGCAGGCGCGAGGATCGTCACGCCTCTCATCTCGGCGAGGCTCTTCTATCTGTCCACGGGCTGGCGGATCGCGCCGGGTGCGCTGCCCTACTTTGCGTGCGCGCTCTGCGCCGTCGCAGTCTCGCCCCTCCCGCTCGTGCTGCGCGCTGCCGAACGCGAACGCCGTGAGGCGGATATTGAGGAGTCGTGATGACCAACTCTCATGCGCGAGGCGCGGTTAATCTCCGGTACAGTGAGTATGCAGTATACTAGTATAATAATAAGTATATATGATTTATGAGGGAAAAAGGGAAATTTGTCATATTTCGATTCGTAATCGTCATGTTAATAAAAATACTACGCTATAAACGTATATGTATCGTCGACGACGGTTACACGACTCCACCTACTCAACCACCTACTTGCAGCACGCCGCTTATGCACACTTGCAGCTAAGATATATTGTTCGCGTGAGCCACCGCCGCCTCAATCAAGGAGCCGTGAGCTAACTCGAGAGCGGTGAGCACATCTCCCCCCGTCTTCTTGGCTGCGGCCGATTCCTTGGCGGCGGCCGCGGGGAGGTCGACCCCTTCGCGTGTGAGCCGCTCGCGAAGCCAGCCGCGGTATCCGGGGAAGCGCTCATCAAAATCCTTTTTGGCGCTCATGATGGCAACCCCTGGACTAAGCTGCCCGAACCCGCCCGGCACGCACTCGCGCACATAAGAGAGCCTGCCCATGACTCCCCAGCTGCTGAGGAGGAGGCGTGGATTGGAGACGACTGCCGCGTGCGCCGCGCTCGCATTCCCCAACTCGGCCGAGAGGAACTCCATCCGAGGCTTCAGCGAGCCTTCCACATCGCGGCGGAGTAGACCTGGCTGTCTGCTCACAACGTTATGGACGTGCTCGTCCGGGAGGAGAGCACTCAGCCGTTCGACGCGTTCTCGGACGACCGTCTGGTCGAGCATCGCGAGTCGGAGCATGGCCACCGTGCTCGCTCCTCGCGCGCGGCCCTCCGCCGACGCCACGCGCCGCGCGAGCGCTGCCGCCCCGAGCGCGCCGCTGCCGCTACTCCTCGCGCGTCTCGTGGCGGCGCTCGTGCCGCGCTGCGACTGCGCAGCGCGCGCCGAGAGCAGCTTCGATGCGACGAGTCTCTGCGCGCTCTTCGAGGGCGGCGTCGACGCGCCACGCTGCAGCGCGAGCTTGGGCTCAGGGCGCGGCTCAGCAAAGAGAGCTCGCAGCTCCTGAACTCTCGGCACGAGCGCGTCAATATTGTACTCTAGAAGGAGCGGCGCACGTCCGACGAGCTTCACGACATCGACTCCTGGGGGGAGGACACACACTGCCGGTGAGATACCAGAAAAAGTGGGGAGTGGCATCTTGAAAAAACATGGGCTAGTGAGAGAGACCTGGGAGGAGGTGCAGAAAAGTGGGGAGTGACATATTGGAAAAGCATGGGCTAGTGAGGGAGACCTGGGAGGAGGTGCCCAAGCTGCTCGAGCTTGCGCGGCAGGCTCTCCTCCACCTTGGTGGTGAGCAGTCGCGGCACAGAGGTGAGGAGTTTCGTCACGTCGAGCCCAGGCAGCAGCGACTCGAACGCCGCCACCTTCCCACTGAGCGTGCGCTCCACGTCGAAGGTGAGGAGGGAGGGCTCTCTTCGGACCACCCGTGCGATCACTTTGCCCCCCCCCACTTTGCCGTCCACCTTGAGTAGCGTCGCGAGCGCCTCAGCCTTCGCCGCGAGCTTCGGGCTGGAGTGTTCGAGGAAAAGCAGGAAGAATCCGCTGATGCATAGGAAGTCGGGGGGTGACAGGGGATGTCCAGGGGATGTCACATGTGGGGGGCTTGATTACCTTGAGTACCCCAGGAGGGACGGGCAGCGCGATGCGAGAGCGGCGGCGTCGGCAGCGGAGAGGGCGGGTATGGCATCTTGGAGGGCCTGGAGGCGTGGTTTGACGTCGGAGAGCTGGAGGAGTGTCGGTGCGCGCACGACCACCTGCGACGCACCCGCCAACGACCCCAACTGCAGATCTTCCTGCAGGGCGGTCAGTCGGGGGATGAGCGTCGTCGTCGCGTTCAGCTGGAGGAGCGTGGGCGCGCGGAGGAGGAGGGTGCGCAGGTCAGTGCCGGGGAAGAGCTGAGTGAGCTGCTCCAGCTTGGCCGCAAGCGTCGACTCCAGGTCGTGCGTGAGCAACAGCGGCGCGCGCAGCAGCAACTTGCGAGCGCTCTCCTCGCCCAGAGCGGCAACGAGGGCGTCGTGCCGCCGGCAGAGGAGCGCCTCGTCGCGGAAGACGCTGCGACCAGCGGTGGCACGTTCTATCTTGCCCATCCGCACGCTCCCAGGGGCCACCTGCAGCCGCTCCCAGAAGAGCGCTGGCAGCACCACGGCGATGAGCGCCTGAATCATCAGGACGCAGGCCGATAATTAGGAACCTACGGAGTTGGCGACTTTAGTTCTTCAAGGTACGGGAAGATCATGCTTGCCGTCGCCGCGCTCGCGTCGGCCGCGGTTACCGTGGGCCCGACAGGTTTCATCGGGCTTGGCATCATGGGCCAGGGCATGGCACGCTGCCTCCTCAACGCAGGGCTCCCGTTGCACGTCTGGAACCGCAGCCCCGGCGCATGCGAGGCGCTCTATGAGGAATCGCAGCAGACACCCGCCGGTCCGTCGGTGACGATCGCTGGGAGCCCCGCTGAGGTGGTTCGCGCGTGCGAGAAGACATTCGTCATGCTCTCAACCCCCGACGCCTGCTTCTCAGTCTACCAAATGGACGGAGGCATCCTCTCCGGCGTCTCCGAGCAGACGCAGATCATCGACTGCGCGACGCTCCGACCCGAGGACATGTCCACGCTCGCTTCGCAGGTGCAGGCTCGTGGCGGCCGCTTCCTCGAGGCGCCTGTCTCTGGATCAAAGGTCCCTGCCGAGCAGGGCGCTCTCATCTTCATGACCGCTGGCGACCATGCTCTGTTTGACGCCTGCAGCACTGAGTGGGAGGCGATGGGTAAAGACGCGCTCTACTGCGGCGAGGTACCGGCGGCGACCAAGATGAAGCTGGTGGTCAACATGGTTATGGGCGCACAGCTCGCGGCGATCGCCGAAGGCATCACGCTCGCCGAGGCAAGCGGTCTCAGCACAGACGACCTGCAACGCGTGCTCGATAACGGCGCGATGGCGTCTCCTATGCTGAAGCTCAAGGGACCCAACATGGCTTCGGGGAAGCACGCTCCCAATTTCCCGCTCAAGCACGCTCAGAAAGACGTCAAGTTCGCACTGCAGGAGGCCAAGGCGGTCAAGGCGCGCGTGCCCGTCGCCGCCGCCGCAAACAAGCTCTATGAGCGGGCTCTCGAGGATGGCCGGGGTGACGAGGACTTCTCCGCAGTCATCGAGGCATTGCGTTGAATCCAGTGGCAGCATGTATCTTCGACTTACCAGTTCCAGTTGCAGTTTGGCCCGCGCGGTGCACGTATGTAGACTTGATGTCGATGCATCTGTGAATGGTCTATACCTACTCAAGATTTTTTGCTCCAGAATCCACATGATGATGATGGTGTATAGGTGGTATACATAAACATAGAGCCTATTGCTAGTATAATTATACGTACATGTACTCATACTTATATACCGATGATAATTTCTGACGCTCATCGCGAGTACTCGAGTACTTTGCATGGTCCGAGATATAAGTGCACAAGATGCTAGTAACACAACATAAACATTAAGTCAGAGATTCATGAACTAAAAGTCGGTGACGCTCTTGAACATTCGCGAGATCATTCTCTGGCCAAAGGGGATGTACGAGGCGATGTACCAGACCATGGCGGCCCACTGGACAAAGACGGAACCCAGCACGAGCAGCTTGTGCGCCCCCAAGAAGGCAAGCGTCACTGTGAGGACCATCATTGTGACATAGATAGAGGTGGCAATCCATCGTTTGGCCGCGCACATGTTGCGTATCTGACGCCTGGGTCCGATGAGGAAGCCAGTGCCGCAGATGGAGACGATGTTGCCGGTGGTGTAGAGGAAGGCGAATGTTCTCGTCTTCCCCGTCCACCACATCATCGTACCCAGCATCGAGAGCACCAAGCCAATGACGAAGCATGCAAGCGTTCCGTGTACACGGTCCTGGAATGAGAGCTTTGGACAGCACGTGTCAGCGGACTGGAGACCCATGGCTGTGCGAGCTGCTTGCGTGATGTTGTTGTCGCGCGCTGGCCGGATCCGGTTGCTGCCGAATATCGAGCGTCCCGGAGCGGACCTAGAGCCATTGGGACCTGATCCAACAGCATTCTCAACAGTGTTCCGCCACGAGTCGAAGGTGGTGACCCGCGGCTCCTGCCGACCCCCGAACTTGGTCGCCAGCCAGCTCGGCATGGCTGCTTCCGCTCCGCGCTGGCCCTGGGGCCTACGATGCTTCCAGCTGCGGTGGCCGGTGGGTGCCCTCAACCCCCAACCCAAGGTGCGGACGTGCAGCAGAGCCTAAAATCTTGTGTGCTCAC
>MDSY01078117.1_pt1 | contig 17475 bp, 20 predicted proteins | sample 811131 | NCBI WGS metagenome assembly MDSY01 (sample SAMN05326643, study PRJNA326480) | marine metagenome | isolation source: seawater | place: Atlantic Ocean: South West | collected 2010
ACATATGATATTGAACTTACCGGCTAAGTAAAATTTCTAGGCCATTAACTTATTAGTTAAAAAATCTTCGATTTCTTTAATCATAAATTCACCCTTAACTATTCCAATATTTTCAATATTTCCATTTTTTATTATAATATGGAAAGGTGTTCCCCATTTTCTTAAATCATTATTTTTTTTTCTAAATTGAGTAAATAATAATTTATCAAGACTGTCTTCTTGTTTTTCAATTAACTCTCCATAAAAAATATTCATTTTTAATCTATATGATTTCACAAAGCTCATTGATTTTTTTATTTCTGAATAATTCATTACCACCGCCATTTCAATACTTAATTTAGAAAATTTGCGATACAGATCTCTTAGAGCGATTGCCTCATAATGACAATTTGGACACCACTCAGCTAAATATGATATAATATTTATTTTATGATTTTCTCCACTCAGCGATTCCATGATTCCAGGTAATGAATTTAAAGTCATATCTGATTTAGGCATATTAATCCAATCGATATGTTGATATTCATGAGGTTTATCCATATTGCTTGTATTCTACAATCAAAATAATAACTAATAACGTAAATAAACACATGTTACGATAAAAACTGAATTTCTGTTGATTCTTTTTATCCTCCATCTTTTTATGAATTAACATAGCCCTAGATACATGACTAAAGGATACTGCTATTAAACCTATTATTATTTTTAATTGTATCCATCCAAAACTTAACCAATATGTTTGATCTATTGTCATTAGAACTCCAGTTAAAGGGATAAAAAAAGATGCTGGCATTTCAACTTTACTAATTAAATCAAGAATTAGCTTAAGATCGGTCTTGTCTTGTTTTGACCAAATAATTGAAATTGTTAATGCTGTTCCAAACCATGCTGACATACCTATTACATGTAGTAACTTTAATATTGAATAGTAGGATAATATATTGTCCATAATATTTTTTTAGTAATTAAAATACTTCTTTTAAATTCACTTGGCTTAAGTCATCAACTACAATTGTTGCATTTGATTTTTCTAGCAAATTCTTTTTATCAGGCCTCCTTGAGACTATAATCGATTTGGCACCATTTTTTGAGGCGGCTTCTGCATCTGATTCAGTATCACCTATCAAGATAATATCTTTGAATCGAAATGACTCATTTAATATATCCCACGCTTTTTCTCTTGCTAGCCAAACCAGATCAGATCTTGCCCTTGCATCACCACCATAAACACCAAAGGCAAATTTTTCCCATAAATTAAATTTTTTGAGTTTAATTTTTGCTGCTTCTTTGATATTTCCAGTTAATAGTCCATAAGAGTATTTGTTTTTTATTACTATATCTAACAATTTGATTGTATCTTTATAAACGAATGGTTTTTTAGATTCCTCAAACAGCAATTTTAGTTTTTTAATATATATGTTAAGAACTTTATCTACTGTTTCATTCAAGTTTGTTTTACAATCTATTTTACGTAATGCATTTTCTATAATTAATAAATCTGTTGAGCCAGCTACATCTTCATATTTTAAATTTGGTGATTTTCCAAATTGATCTATTAATATTTTATCTAATAATTTTCTTGCAATATTACTTGGCGATATAAGTGTGCCATCAATATCGAAAAGGAAGAGTTTTTTCATAATTAATCTTTATTTAAATCTTCATTTTCTAACAATTCAGCAATTTTAGTTTTAACTAAGGAGCTTAAATCTTCTACATTTAGGTTTGCATATGCATTTTTAGGTATTGGTTCACCAAAAATTGTAATTAATGAGCCTGGTTTTATTCTCCAATCTGTTACTTTTTTTGCGTTATATGCTCCAATTAAAGCAACTGGTATAATTGTAACTCCTGTATTTTTTGCTACATGAAATGCACCTTTTTTAAATTTGCCTAATTTCCCATTCAGTGTTCGAGTACCTTCTGGCGCTATCATTGTTGAAGTACCATTTTTAATTGCTAATTCCAGTTTTGATAAACTTCCAATAGCTGATTTAATCTTTCCTCTTTCTATTGGTATGACGCCATATCTTTTAGCCAAGAATCCCCATACAGGATAAGAAAATTGGAATTTTGCTCCAACTCCCGTGCAATAATGATTAACTCCTCCAATAATCATAAATGCATCAAATAATGATGCATGGTTTATTAAATATAAATATGGTCCATTTTTCTTATTTGGAACTTGTCCCTTTACTTTAAACCACTGCCCTCCGGAGAGCATGATTATTCTAGAAATAATTTTTGCCAATCCATGTAGTTTATATGGCGGGAATAATAATAAAGCAATCGTATAAATAAGGGCCCCAAATAGAAAAAATATTCCAGCAATTGGCCAAATAATTACTGATATTAGTGTCTTAGTCATTAATTATTCCTATAGTATTAAATAGCTTATGATTTGCTTTAGAAAATGTATAATTATTGATTTCATCTATTTTAATCCACTTACTGTTTTTTACATTAATGTTTGTTGGCTGACATTCAATTAGTGTAATTGTGATTTTATAATGAGAATAAGTATGTTTAATTGTTCCAATTTTATTTATTTTTTCAATTTTACATCCTAATGATTCTTTAGTGTATTTTTCAAAAATAGAAATTGAATCACTTTTCTTATTTCTTTCAACCACAGGCAACTCCCAAAGTCCTGCTAACAAACCCTCTGATGGGCGCTTTTGAATCAGTATATGTTTGCCTTCTGAAATATATCCTGAAACATAATGCTTAGTTGGGATTTTTTTTCTTTTCTGTCGTTCAGGATATTGAGTGGGATCATACGATGAAGTTCCCTTACATGAAGTTTCTAATGGACATAAAGAACAAAATACAGTTGTTGGTTTACAAATTAAACTGCCAATATCCATTAAAGCTTGATTAATATCACCTGGTCGCTCATTTATCATAATTTTTAATTTATTTTCAATTTTAACAAGATTTCTTTTTGAAATTTTTCTAATTCTCAAATAGCGAGATAGTACACGCTTAAGATTACCATCAATAGCAGGGTATTTATGATTATATGCAATAGACATAACGGCTGAGGCAATATATTTACCAACACCAGGTAGCGAAATAAATAAATCATACTGATCAGGAACAACTCCACCAAAATTAGTAACAACATATTTTGATGCCTGATGAAAATTCCTACATCGAGAATAATATCCTAAACCTTCCCAAAACTTTAATAATTCATCTAAATTAGCTTCTGCAACAGATTGAACTGTTGGATATTTTTCAATCCAATCGTTATAATAGGGTATTACCACACTAACCTGGGTCTGCTGTAACATAACTTCAGACAACCAAATCATGTATGGATCATTGGTTTTACGCCATGGTAATATTCTTTTATTTAAATCGTACCAATTTAATAAATGTTGATATTTATTTGTATTATGCAATTATTTATTTAAAAAATATTTTGATACTATCCAATGAAATGATGAAAGGCTCTTTTTCAATTCTTCTTGATCTTCTAATCTGGTATTCCTGAATAGCTTACTGACGAAAGAATCAATTTCGTCCTCGATTTTAGATTGAAGCAATTCACCTTTTTTTGTAACTGAAATGATATATGATCGTTTATCTTGAGAGCTTCTATTTTTTTGAACAATGCCTTTTTTCATCAAAATATCAATCAATCGTGTTAATGTACTATTATCTACTCCTATTTTAATTGAAAGCGTTGTCATGTCTATACCGTCTATTGGAATGGATGATATCAGTATGATTTGCGAAAGAGTTAAATCAAGTTTTTTGAATTGGGTTCTAAATAAAGATTGAAGATCTATTAGAAATTGTTTTAATAATTCTCCAAATTCCATAGTTGTATATTACAAATATATTTTTTTAATACAAACAACCTTAGTTGACTTGTGCTCCATTATCGATTTTTTTGTCTGGCTGAAGTAGTACTACATTAGAGCTGTCGTCATCTACCCCAAGGACTAACACTTCAGAAACAAATTTACCTATATTTTTCTTACCTAAATTCATAATAGCTATTACTTGAATACCTTCTAATTCATCTATTTCATAATTTTGTGTTATCTGGGCACTTGACCATTTCTTGCCATATTCTCCAAAGTCTATATATAATTTATACGCTGCTTTTTTTGCTTCGATGAATTCTTCAGCTTTAACTATTGTTCCAACAATAAGCTTAACTTTATTAAACTGATCAATACTTATTTTTTTTTCTTTCATCTAATTTGGTAAACTCCATAATAGTTCTGCGTGATTCTTGTATATTGAAATTAGTGAATCGAATTCGTTTTGATTTATGTTGTGCCCCACAAATCGTTTATGGTCTGATTGATACTCACCCATGACATACCACTGACCAGTAATTAATAATTCATCTTCTCTATAAATTGTTATGGGATCTTGACCATTTGAGCCAGTAGTAGGACCATACATTGAAATTTTATTAACAATTCCATCATTTTCAAACCATGTTGAATCTGTTTCAGAGCCATCTGAAAAGTATGCTTTTTTCATACCCATAAGCCTTGAATTCGCCCTTATTATAAATGACATTGATTTATCTGGTATATATCTCCCAGATGTAGAATCAAGGACTGTGTTGCTTGTAACAAATGAAAAATAATATATATCTGGATTTGCGGTACACATAGTATTTAAATCTCTTGCCCCCTGGACGCTAAGATCCCATGATATAATATTCTTAGTTCCCCATGCAGGATGTTTTTGTATTCGTTTAAAATATTTACCCCATGTCTCTTTTGTGTTTCTTCTAAAACCCCATTGATCCAAATCAAAACTATAAAATGAATTACCTGCCACTGCAGCTACAGCAATAAAATCTTGTAAAAAAGGTATACCAGAGGTAACAATATCAGAAAGTGTAGTCCCATTGTGTGGAGCGGAGATTCCAGTAATTGACTTTATCCAATTATTATGCACATTCCCTAATAAGTCACTTTTTTCTTTAATATTTCTTTCATCAACAACACTTGTACGTAATAAATAATCCAACATCCTAATTGTCTGACCGCCTGTACTATGACCAATCAAATGAATAGGGTTTTCTTCATCCCATTGAGGATATATTCCTTTATAAACTTTACCTTTAGGTTTTTGAATCAATCCAAATGATTTTGAATGGCCCCTACCATAATCAATCTGGCCACCTTTTATTTGATAAAATAACTCTACAGCTCTATCCCAATTTGATGAAATAGGCCCAACATTTGATGTATAAACTTCAAAACCATTTTTTGTTAGCTCATTTTCAATATCATTTTTACCGCCCCAATACCTATAGGAACCCATTTCATCTCTCCCCCAACCCATAAATCCATGTACAAGTATAATCGGATGTTGATTTTGCCCAAAACTTTTTGATAACATTAAAATACAATAAAATGTTAGATAAAAAAAATTTCTGAATTTCATAAAAACTAAATGGATGTTATTCGTAGTACCAACCAAATAATATCATCATTTCATCTGTTGATCTGAATCCAAATGTAACGGCTTCATTTAACGGATTGTCATAGGTGGTGATTATTTGCAAACCTTCACCCGAATTTAATTTTATAGGAGGATCATAGCTCATAATTGGTGGATGTTGCCAGTCATCAGTCCAATAAACCAACTCACCATCCCTAGTGCCGCCTTTGATTATTACAGAAAACTCCTTCATTTTCTCATGTGCATGAGAAAATAATTGGCCAACATAAATAGATTTATTAGTATAAAATGATTTATTCAATGTGGTAATTTTTTTAGGTGGTAAAAATATATTTTGATTGCTCCAATTTATTACTTTTGCTTCATGTAACACTTCAGATTTATCTACAGTATGTATGTTTGTATATACCTCACCAATCATTATGGAATCAGTACGATTTACATAATGCGAATTTTGATCAAGACCAAAATTAGAATCCAATCTAAACGCAACGCCTGGAGGTAGCTTATAATCCATTCTTGGCCATTGGGTTCCATTAAAAAATTCATGATACTGCATGGATCGAAGTGTTTGGATATTGTATACCCCATTTTCATATCTAAGCTCACGTGGCACATCAAATTCAGGAAGATCAGATGGATTTATATTTTTAATAAATGAATATAAAATAAAATGATGACTCCCAGGCCTCATCTCAATTTGAATTCTATTAGCATATATATCTTCAGAAACATCTAAGTTAGTATATTGAAAAAACTCTCTTTCGAAATTTGGCATAACCTCAAATGGTTTCAAATGTAATTGAATCCCCTTCTTTGGCGGCTTAAGTGGAGTAAATTCTGGCGGTGAATATTTATTTGAATCAAGTAATAATTCTTCTGTAGCAACCACTCCTTCTTCTGGAGCGCCAGCTTCTATCCACGCACGAACAAACTGCAACTGTCCGTCTGTTAAAAAATTTTGTCCAGGTGGCATCATTTGTCCATATTCAGGATGATCGCTTAAAAAATGTTCTCTATCATAAGCATTTATTTTTTCCCACAAATAACTTTTACTTAAGCCTTTCATTCCACCTTCTGTGCTAACAATAACTAGTCCATCTTTTTTTGCTGCTATATTTTTTGGAGATACTCCTACCAATTGACTATAGGAATTTTTTTTACTTAAATCCAAGCCAGATTGCTTTGTCATCGTGGATCCAGAGACATGACAATTTATGCAACTAGTATTTAAGATTTTTTCTTGGATAGTCCCCCAGGTAGATTCTTGTGTATTCTCAACCTCAGCACAACCCGAAAAAATAAACAATATAATAAATAATCTAAGATAATGTTTCATTCTTCAGTTTTAATTTGGGTATAAAGTTAACTGAAGTACAATTACTATTAAATTATAACTATCAAAAAAACATAGGTTCATTTTATGAAAATTAAAAGAACCCCATGAAAAAGAATTTCTTTTAGCTTAATGTATCTACAATATGATTGATTATTCTATATGGGTCAGCATTTGAGGCTGGTCGACGATCCTCTAAATACCCATTCCAATTATGCTCAACAGTGTGTATCGGGATACGAATACTTGCCCCCCTATCACTAATGCCATATGAAAATTTATCAATACTCTGCGTTTCATGTAGTCCAGTTAATCGCTTGTCATTATCTGAACCATAGGCGTCTATCGCATCATCATGAACCTTACCTAATTTTTCACATAATGAAGTATAGAGACTTTCACTACCTTTTGTTCTCATTTCATCATTAGAAAAATTTGTGTGCATTCCAGACCCATTCCAGTCACCTGTTTTTGGTTTAGGATGGATATTTACACCTACACCAAAATCTTCTGCAATTTTATATAATAAGTATCTACTAACCCATAAATCGTCAGCTGCTTTAATACCCTTCCCAAGGCATTGATATTCCCACTGCCCAAGAGCTACTTCAGCATTTGTTCCTGTTAGTTCAATCCCAGCTTCAAGACAGGCTTCTAAATGCAACTCCGAGATTTCTCTACCTTCAACATTTGAAGCACCTACACCACAATAATAATCTCCTTGAGGCCTTGGCTCACCATTTTCCCAGCCTAATGGCTCTCCTTTTTCATCAGTAAAAAAATATTCTTGTTCAAATCCAAACCACCACTCATCAGTCACTATTTTTGCAGCCGCAGCCCTCATATTTGAAATATGAGTTTCATGGTCACCATTTTGCACTTCACACATAATCAGGCTATCAGCAAATAATGGCCCATCATATGTTTGGACAGGTAATAATATGCAATCTGAACTACCGCCTTCAGCTTGCTGAGTTGAAGAACCATCGAAAGACCATGATGGCGGCGTTTCATCTTTTGTTACTTTTATTTTACTACGAAGTGATGGCTCTGGCTGATATCCATCAAGCCATATATATTCTAGAACTTTCATATCTGACATTTATAATTCTCCTAAAAAAATTAATCATTTAATTTTCTTTAACTAACTATAAATGAATTACTTTTTTGAGATTATAGTCAAATTCATCGAATAGTATAGTTAACAATGATGGACTTTAATAAATTTATAATAATAAAGTAAGTAAATAAATATATTAGGTATAATTTGCTAATTCCTTTAATATATTAAGATCTATGGTTGTTTCTTCTTTATAAGTTGAAAGAACTAAATTGGATTGCGTTCTAGATACTCCAGGCCAATTCTGTATCTTGTATAATAAATCTTCTAAGGCTTGGGAATTTTTTACTCTGACCTTCAAAATATGTGAGCCACTACCTGTGATTGAATGACATTCCATTACTGCTATACAATTATTTGCGCTCTCTACAAATTTATCATAATGATCGGAGTGCTCACTTACAATAAATACATAAGCAGTAAGGTCAAGGCCAGACTTTTTATGATTTAGAATTGCTACAAATCGTTCAATAATTCCCTTATCTGTCAATTTTTTTATTCTTTCCCCAACAGCTGGGACTGATAAATCTACCTTTTTTGCAATGTCGCTAGCAGTAGATCGACCATCTTTTTGAAGAATTTGAAGAATTTGAATATCAATACTATCAATCATGATTAATAAATTTAATTAATTTCATTTAACACCAAATAAATTTAATCAATATTACATAATTATATTAAATAATTAAAATTTTGAGGAAAAACCTATTGCGAAAATATATCCTCCAGGACCATATGAATAACTTCCAAAATCAATAATTAAATCATCTAATGAGTATGCTAACCCAATCCCAAAGTCTGAAAAAACACTATTAAAAATTGAACTATCTATTTTTTGATCAAACTTATTTGAAGTGCTTCCTGCTTTAATAATTATATTTTTGTTAATATTGATTATTCCTGATATCTGGAAAATATTTTTTCTTGATGTAGATAAATAGTCTAGCTCTATCTCTAATGGGGTTGAAGGTATAAATCCAGCAACTGAAATAACTCTACTATTAGGTAAACTTTCTTTAGTGGTGATATAAGAATTATACACCTTCCCATAGTTCTGTAATAATAACCCTAACTTAAGATCTTTTAATTTGAAAATTATACCTGGAGAAAATATAATTGCCCTAGCATTAAATGATTGTATTTGACTAAAAAATAATCCGGTATTGAGTCCAAATAAGATTTTATTATTTTTAGAGGTTTGTGCATAAACCATCTGAAAATGAATATCTGAGGCAGTATAATCACCAGTTTTTTGATTATCTAAGTTACGTTCAGTAAATATGCCATAGTTTGTACGACTAATCTTAAGTCCAAAATATTTTTCGTTAATCTGTGAATTCGTTATTAATGACTGACCAGTTATACCCGCGGGATACTGTATATGATCAATATTAAAAACTCGATTAGAATCAACAAGCATTGCTGGATTTCTAAAGTCATTTCTAAATGATAAAAGATAACCGCCTCCAGCAAAACTTACTGAACTAACCTGGGTCCAACTTTCAAGTCCATAAAAAGAAGTTTGAGAGAAGCCGATTGAAAAAAAAATAAATATTATATTAATTTTATATTTCATAGTAAAGAAACGGGATTTACATCTACAATTAGCTTTACTTTTCTAGGAGAGAAGTTTTTTTGAATATTTCTTAGATTTGATTTATAAAATTTATGAAGTCGTGCTCCTGATGGGTCGAATTTCTTTTTAGATTTTAAAACAATTTGCATTCTATATTGTTCTCTTAATCTCTCTCTATAACAATAAGAAGGGCCAAGCTTTTCAATTCCTTTTGGCAGCTTTTTTAATCTGTTATTAAATATTTTTATTTCAGACTCAATTTTTTTCTTATTTGTCCCTCTAAATTCTAACCGAACCATCCAGCTGTATGGAGGATAGTCTAATGATTTTCTTTCATTCAATAAGTTTTCATAATATTTTTCAAGTTCAAGTTGAGTTGCTAACTTAATAACATCATTATCTGAATTGTAGGTCTGCACTACTACCTCACCTGGGATTTCCCCTCTTCCAGACCTTCCTGCAGCTTGGTAAATAAGTTGAAATACTTTTTCACCAGCTCTAAAATCAGGTAAATATAGTCCTGTATCAGCATTAATAATTCCTACAAGCGTTACGTTTGCAAAGTCTAAACCTTTTGCTATCATTTGAGTTCCTAATAGTATATCAATTTGCCCTTTGGAAAAACTTTGTAGAATATTTGAAACAGTTTTTCCAGATTTTGCTACATCAGTATCTAGGCGTACAATATTTGCATCTGAAAATTTGTCAATTAGTAAATCTTCAACTTTTTGTGTGCCGGTTCCAGTTAATTCAATATTATAACCTGAACAATTATTGCATGTTTTTGGTATAGATTCACTAATATAATTACAAAAGTGACATTGTAGCAATTCTCCATATTTATGATAGGTTAATGCAATTTTACAATGTGGACATAAATTTATATCACCACAGTCCTGGCATCTGATTACAGGGGAAAATCCACGTCTATTGTGTAATAAAATAATTTGTTCATTATTTGATAAACGTTTTTGAATCTTTTCAATTAATAAATTGGAAAATATTTCACCATAATTTTGATTTTTTTCTGACTCTTTTATCATATCAACAAGATGTATTGTTGGATATCCTGCTTTCCCAACACGCTCTGGTAAATAAAGATAATTAAATTTTTCATTTTTATAATTATAATATGATTCTAAGCTAGGTGTTGCACTAGCTAATACCACTGTTGATTTATTTATTTTTCCCCGAACTAAAGCAACATCTCTAGCATGATATCTGGGCTCAGGTGATTCTTGTTTATATGAATTTTCCTGCTCCTCATCAACAATAATTAGTCCAATATCTTTTAATGGCGAAAAAATAGCTGAACGAGCACCAATGACAATTTTGTATTCTTGTGAACAAATTTTTTTCCATGTCCACGCTCGTGCAGATTTAGTGAGTTTTGAGTGCCAAAGCGCAACAGAATCTTTAAATACAGCTTTAAATCGTCCAGCAATTTGAGGTGTTAAAGAAATTTCAGGTAATAATATCAAGACTGTTTTATTTTGTTTGATAGTATATCGAGCTGCATCAATATATATTTCTGTTTTACCACTTCCTGTAATACCATGCAATAAGAAAGGATCAAACTTGTTCTTATTTATAGATGAGCAAATATTATTTATTGCCAATTTTTGATGTTCAGTAAATATTATTTTTTTAACCTCAGTTTTCAACATTATTCCATCAAGATCTGGAATAATTGGCTTATTAATTAATTTAACAAAGCCTTTACTAAACAACTCTTTACATACTTTGTTTGGGTCTGAACATAATTCTGATAAAGATTGAACCGGCACTACAGACCCTATGGATTTAAGATGATTATAAACTGACGCTTGAGCTTTTGCTCGGTTCAGTAACTTTTCATTATTATCTATAGCTTTAATATATAGTTGTGTTTTTAGCTTATAGCTTGTTGAAAAACTTTTAGGTAAAACTGATTTTGCTACAAGACCTATTGGTGTATTATAATAGTCTGATAACCATTTAATTAATTTCCAAAGATCTTTATTGAGTATAGGTTTTTCATCTACTAGTGACGTGATTGAACGTATTGATCCTTTAAAATTTGTTTTACCTTTTATATCAACTACAATTCCCTGAATCTCCCTAGACCCAAGTGGTGCTTTAACACGCATGCCAATATCTAGTTTATTATACATTTTAATTGGGATTTTATATGAAAATATCTGATAACTAGAAATTGGGAATGATATATCAGCGAACATATTCAATAATTATTTTTAAGATTAATTATAGAATCTACAGAAAATAAAAAGCCCCTACTGAAATAATATCAATAGGGGCCAATATTATTATATAATTAATTATTAAGCTTTAATTACATAAACCTTAATGTTTTCACTAAGTCCTTTAGCTATTTTTACTTTTACTTCATAAATACCAAGTGACTTAATCGGATCCTTAAGTTGGATTGTATTGCGTTCAATTTCAATCCCCTTTTCTATAAGAGCTTTATGGATATCCTTACTAGTTACAGAACCAAACAGTTTATCTTCTTCACCTACTTCCACTTCAATTGTAATCTCAGTTTTTTTCAATTGTGATAATAAATCTTCAAAAACTTTAGCTTCTCTATTAGCTTTTGCTTTGATGGCCGCTTTTTTCTCACCTACTAGGGCTCTATTACGCTTCGAAGATCTAACAGCTAAGCCATGCGAAAACAAAAAGTTTCTTGCATATCCAGGTTTTACTTTAACTATTTCTCCAGCATTTCCAAGAGCCTCTACATCCTCTAATAAAATTATTTCCATTATTTTGACTCCGAACTGATATTTGTATATGGCATAAGTGCTATATTGCGAGCTCTCTTAATTGCACGAACCATTTTTCTATGCATTTTTGAACTTGTACCTGTAATGCGTCGTGGCATTATTTTACCTTGATCTGTAACAAAACGTTTAAGAAGCTTAACGTCTTTGTAATCAATTTCAGTTATACCATTTTCTTTAAAATAACAATATTTTTTTCTAGTTTGGAATGCCATACTAGTTCTCCCTTTTCTCTTCTTTAACTGGTGGATCATTCGCAATCCCATCATCTAAAACCTTAGCTTCTTTAGTTAAATTATTTTTTTCTTTATCATCAATATTGGGTTCTTCTTGTTGAGCCTCATCATTATTAATAATCTCCGGTTTTTTATCTAAGTAGACCGTTTGATTTCTAAGAACATTATTATGTAAAATCATAAATCTATCAAATTCTTGTAAACTATTAATATCGGTGGTTTCAAAGTTCAACAATATAAATGAACCATATTTATGTTTATCTATATTGTAGGCGAGCCTTTTTTTACCCCAGATATGATGGTTAATTATTTTTAATTTGTATTCATCACATTTATCTTCAATTTCCTTCATAATATCATTAATACGACCTTGTTCATAATTTGGATTAACAATATATAAACTTTCATAATACCTCATAAAAAAACTCCTAAGTTATTATATAATCAGTGGTGCAATTACTAATGAGACCACAGACATAAGTTTGATTAAAATATTAAGCGATGGGCCAGAAGTATCTTTGAAAGGATCGCCAACTGTATCTCCTACTACCGCTGCCTTATGTGCATCTGAACCTTTGCCATGAGATATGCCATCAATATTTATTCCCTCTTCAATCATTTTTTTTGCATTATCCCATGCCCCCCCTGCATTTGATTGAAAAATAGCCATTAATACGCCTGATACAGTAACACCAGCAAGCAAACCACCCAATGTTTCAGGCCCAAAAACAAAACCAACAATAACAGGCGATAAAATTGCAAGAACACCCGGATAAACCATTTCTCTAATTGCTGATGTTGTCGATATTTCTACACATTTTCCATATTCTGCTTTACCATCTGCATCTTCAAATATTTTTTTATCATCATCTGACCATTTATCTCCATCACCATATTTATTCATTACAGCTAAAGCTGCTGATAATTCAGGTATAGATTTAAATTGTCGGCGCACTTCCTCAATCATTGCCATTGCAGCTCTACCAACAGCATTCATTGCCATTGAAGAAAATAAAAAAGGTAACATACCACCTACAAAAAGACCTGCCATTACCATTGGATTCGAAATATCAATTATGCTAATCCCAGTCTGTACCATATATGCAGAAAAAAGAGCAAGAGCAGTTAATGCTGCAGAACCAATTGCAAATCCTTTACCAATAGCTGCGGTTGTATTACCTACAGCATCTAATTTATCAGTACGTTCACGTACTTCACTTGGTAAATCAGCCATCTCAGCTATTCCACCAGCATTATCAGAAATTGGACCATAAGCATCGACCGCTAACTGGATTCCTGTATTTGCTAACATCCCTAATGCTGCCATGGCAATCCCATATAATCCAGCAAAATGATATGCCCCCATTATTCCAGCAGCAATTATTAATATAGGAAAGGCCGTTGATTGCATTCCAACCCCTAAACCTGCAATAATATTTGTTGCGGGACCAGTTAATGATTGTCTAGTTATTGAATTGGTGGGGCCTGTATTAGTTCCTGTATAATGTTCTGTAATAAGACCTATCCCCAATCCAGCTAATAATCCAATTGTAGACGCAAAAAACACACCCATTCTAGTATATTCAATATTATTAAGCTGAAATGATACTGGCAGTAGATTGTTTATCAAAAAATACATTATCGCAACCATTATAGCAGAAGAACCAAACTCTCCAATGTTTAATGCCTTTTGTGGATCTCCACCCTCTTTAACTGATACCATGAAGGTACCAAGTATTGATACAATTATACCTGAGGCAGCAATTGTAAGAGGCAAAGTAATAAAATTTATTTCAAAAGCGCCCGAAACTAGGATACTTGCTCCTAATACCATTGAACCAATAATTGAACCAACATAAGATTCAAACAAATCAGCCCCCATACCTGCAACATCTCCAACATTATCTCCAACATTATCAGCAATAGTAGCAGGGTTAAGCGGATGATCCTCAGGAATACCAGCCTCAACTTTTCCAACAAGGTCTGCACCTACATCAGCTGCTTTTGTATAAATACCTCCCCCCACGCGAGCAAATAATGCAATGGAAGATGCACCAAGAGAAAAGCCTGATATCACAGTAAGAATTCTTCCGTAATCGGAATCAAAATGTGACTGGTAAAAAATAAATAATATCCCTAAACCCAGAACGCCTAAACCCACAACAGATAAGCCCATAACCGATCCACCAGTGAATGCAATATTTAACGCAGGAGCCAGGCCTGTCCTTGCTGCATTTGTAGTTCGATTATTTGCTTTAGTAGCAACTCGCATTCCAAGGAAGCCTGCCAATCCAGAGGCTAGAGCACCAATGATAAATGATAAAGCAACCAGACTACTAGAGTTTTCATTACCCTGATTTGCAAACCCAAGTAAAATAGCAACTATAAATACAAAAATGCCTAATACGCGGTATTCTGCTTTCAAAAATGACATAGCACCTTCAGATATGTTAGCGCCAATTTGTTCCATTTTTTCTGTCCCCTGGTCCTGCTTATTAATCCAATTAGTTTTCCAAAATGCAAATATCATTGCAAAAACCCCAGACCCAATAATAAGAAATTCAAAAGAAATCATATTCTATATCCTTACCTTTTTATATTTTTTTATTTTATGCATTATATTGATTCATGGTTTTAGTAATTCCATTAAAAATTATTGATTCTGCAGCATCTGCTGCTCTTATTATTGTTTCGTTAGCTAATAACTGATCTTCTTTATTAAAAGATTTTAAAACATATTTTTCTGAAGGACGTAATCTATCATTTGTGGCAATGCCAAATCTAATTCTAGGAAATTGGTTATTTCCTAAATGGTAAATAATTGACTCCATTCCTCTATGACATCCATCACCTCCTTTAGAACGCAATCTAAGTTTTCCAAGGGGCAGATCAATATCATCAAAAATAATATACAAATCAGATAAATTAATTTTCCAATTATTTATTATATCTCTTACTGCTATTCCGCTTGCATTCATTCCGGTTGATGGTTTAACTAATAGAATATTTTGTGTTTTATTTTCAACAAAAAAATATTTCCCATCTCCTGGCTTAAAAACAGTTTTCCATCTTCTTGATAATTCATCCAAAACCCAAAACCCAGCGTTATGTTTTGTATTTTGGTATTTATCTCCAGGATTACCTAAACCAATAAAAGAAATCATATTATATCCTTAAAACCAGAATTAATTTTTGTTATCAGTTTCATTTTCTTTTGGAGCTTCTCCTTCTTCTGCTTTTGGAGCTTCTCCTTCTTCTGCTTTTGGAGCTTCTCCTTCTTCTCCATCAATATCTTCTTCATCACCTTCAAGTTCCTCTGGTTCTGGTTCAGCTTCGACTTTTGGTGGGTTACAAGATGCAATTGTAGTCTGTTCAGAAGAAATCAACGAAACATCTTCTGGCAAATCAATTTCTGTTGCTGTCATTACAGTATTTAAATCTAGTTCAGAGATATCAACGATTATGCTCTCTGGAACATTTGTAGGAAAACATTCTATATCAATCGTATTTGCAGCTTGAGTTACAATACCACCTTCTACAGAACCTTTAGCAACGCCTTCTAAAATGATTGGAAGAGAAAAAGTCATTTTTTCAGTTCTCCGGACTCTCATTAAATCAATATGGATAATCTTCTCTGTTACAGGATTATACTGCGCATCTTTTATCATAGCATATATAGTTTCATCGTTTATTGAAATTTCAAAAACATGTTGACCAGATTGAATAGCATTATTAAGAATTTTTTGATCAATTACTAAATTGAGATTAGCCTGATCTTTATAATAATAGTTTACAGGAATTTTGCCATTTCTTCTTAATGAACGAGCAGAGCTACTCCCCATATGTTTTCGATCGTCTAGTTTAAGCTTAAAATAAGATGCCATTTTATTTACCTTTAATTAAAATTCAAATAAAGCACTAACTGATTTACCTTCATATACCCGCTCAATTGCTTCTCCAAAAACATTTGCTACGGTTACAATTTCCATATTATCTAATTTTTTTTCTTCAGATATTGATAAAGTATCAGTTACAATAATTTTTCCAATAGCGGAATTTTTTATTCTTTCTATTGCTGGGCCAGAAAATAGTGCATGCGTAGCAACAGCAGTAACAGTGTTGGCTCCATTTTCTTTAGCAGCATTTGCAGCATTAACAGTTGTTCCAGCTGTATCAATCATATCATCAATAATTAATACATCCTTACCATTTAACTCACCAATCAAATGAACTATTTCAGCTTTATTTGGAGCATAGCGTCTTTTATCAATTAATGCGAAATGCATTCCCAATCGTTTAGCATAGGCTTGGCTCATTCTAGCTGAACCAACATCAGGTGATAAAACAACAGAGTTTTCAGGTATGAAACCAAGTGATTTTATAGCATCTAATAATACCATTCTACTATAAAGGTGATCAAATGGAATAGTTGCAAATCCTTGAATTTGAGTAGAGTGCAAATCCATCGTAATAATTCTATTGGCACCCGTTGCTGTTACCATATCAACCATGACTCTAGATGAAATAGGAACCCTTGGATTATCTTTACGATCTTGCCGACCATAACCAAAATATGGAATTACAGCAGTAACAGTTTTAGCAGATGCACGAACAGCTGCATCTATAATTAAAGCTAATTCTATAATATTATCTCCTGGACTATTTGTAGGCTGAATTATAAAAACATCAGTACCGCGAATATTTTCTTCAAACTTTATCCACAATTCGCCATCTGCAAATGTTTTAATTGTAATCTCACCGAGATCTTTTCCTAAAGATTTTGCAATTTTATTTGCTAATACAGGGTTACTTCTACCTGAAAATATTTTTAACTCTTTATCCATAATTTTCAATTATTTTAATAGTAGCTGGGGCGTAGGGATTCGAACCCCAACCGCCGGGACCAAAACCCGGTGTCCTACCATTAGACGACGCCCCAATCATTTATTTTTAATGATTAATATCTTTATGTGATTCAAAAA
>MDSY01102945.1_pt1 | contig 17473 bp, 9 predicted proteins | sample 811131 | NCBI WGS metagenome assembly MDSY01 (sample SAMN05326643, study PRJNA326480) | marine metagenome | isolation source: seawater | place: Atlantic Ocean: South West | collected 2010
AAATCCGAATGTGTGGATAACCGGGGTTACAATTGCTGTAGTTGCTAGTTTAGAAACGCTACTTTGTGTTGATGCTACAGATAAATTAGATCCTGATAAGGGAACTACAAGTACGAATAGAGAGCTACTTGCCCAGGGAACGGGAAACATGCTGTCTGGACTCATTGGAGGTCTTCCAATTACACAAGTAATTGTGCGAAGCTCGGCCAATATTCAGTCTGGTGGTAAGTCAAAAATAGCGGCAATCTTACACGGCGTTTTCATTTTAACTTGTGTGGGTCTTATTCCCTTTGTGCTGAATTTGATTCCATTGGCAGTGTTAGCAAGTATTTTATTTATTGTTGGTTTTAAACTTGCTAAACCTTCGCTGTTTAGGTCCATGTATAAATTGGGTTGGAAGCGATTTGTTCCTTTTTTAGTCACCATTTTAGGGGTCGTATTTATTGATTTGTTGAAAGGGATTTCATTGGGAATGCTCGTCGCAATTATAACTATTATCCCTGCAAAATTAAGTGCTGCATTCTCTCTTATTGATGAAACTCAGGGGGGAATGAAGAAACTCAAGATGGTTTTTGCAGAAAAAATCACCTTTTTCAATAAGCGCTCTGTATATAATTCACTTGAGGAAATCGAGCATGGAACTGAGCTTATTATTGACATGAAAGATTCGTCATACATTGATAGTGACGTTTCTGAAATGATCGATGAGTTCATAGAAAAAGCAGAAGAAAGAGATATTAAAGTATCATTATTAAAGTAATTAACCAATATTTTGCTATGTCAATAATCACGAAAGAAATTCAAAATAGTATCTCTCCTGAAAGAGCGATTGAGATGCTCAAGGAAGGAAACCAAAGGTTTCTTAATAAAAATGAAATTAATAGGGACCTACATGCTCAAGTAAAAGAAACCAGCGAAGGTCAAAACCCTTATGCTGTTGTGCTTAGCTGTATTGATTCTCGGGTTCCTGTGGAGTTGGCATTTGACCAAGGTATCGGAGACATTTTCAGCGCACGGGTTGCAGGAAATATAGTAAACGAAGATGTACTCGGTTCAATAGAATATGCTTGTGGTGTTGCCGGTTCTAAAGCGATTCTTGTTTTAGGCCATACCAAGTGTGGAGCTGTGACTTCGGCTTGCAAAGGTGTTGAGCTAGGTAATATAACTGCGTTACTAAGCAAAGTTAAACCTGCAATTTCTGAGGTAGAAAAACGTTTGGGAACGGTCGAAGTAGAGGAAGTCACCAAGTCTAATGTTCATCAATCGATAAAAGAAATCAGAGAAAAGAGTACAATATTAGCAGATCTTGAAAATGAAGGTAAGATCACCATCGTGGGTGCTGTTTACCATGTAGAAGACGGAAGCGTAACGTTTCTGTAAAGACATCTGAATTTAATTTTAAAGGAGCTTATCGGCTCCTTTTTTGTGCTTATAAGTATTTTTAAATAAATGACAATGCTATCTTTATAACTCGTGTAAAGTGTCATTTATTTACTGCACCAATAATTCTTATATTTAATCAACCGTTTCAAGAATGACTATTATGAAAATTTCTTCCCTTCGTTTACTTTGTTTTTTGAGTTTTTTTCTAACAATGAATTTAAGCGCTCAAGTCACGGTAACAGGTAAGCTTATAGATGATTATACTTCTAGCCCTATTGATGGCGCTAAAATTAAAGTAAAGGGAATAAATGCTGGTGCATTTACAGATGATAAAGGGGCTTTCACGGTTTCTGTGTCAGGAGACCTTCCTGTTGTTTTAATTAGTTCTTTTCTTGGGTATTCGGATGTGGAGACCGTGGTGTCTTCGGTCTCAGCGCCCATCGTAATCAGATTAAAAACTGATAAAACGTTAAATTTAGAGGAGGTAAAGGTTAGAAGCTTTGCCACAGATAAAGAAAAGGAATCTGCACTTTCTATTGAGACGATGTCTCTTGCAGAAATTCAAGAAACTCCGTCAACAGACTTTTATGAAGGTTTGAGTCACATGAAGGGAGTGGATTTAACCTCGGCAAGTCTTGGTTTTAAGGTCGTAAACACGAGAGGTTTCAATAGTACATCTCCTGTAAGAACCCTCCAGATTATAGACGGAGTTGACAATGCTTCTCCAGGTTTAAACTTTGCGTTAGGTAATTTTCTTGGTGCCTCCGAATTAGATTTAATGAAGGTCGAAGTTGTCTCTGGGGCTAGCTCTGCCTTTTATGGACCTAATGCTTTTAATGGAGTCATCAGTATGTATACTAAAAGCCCTTTTAAATTTCAAGGATTCAGTGCTTCTGTCAAGGGAGGAGAAAGGATGTTGAATGAATATGCACTACGCTATGCTAAGGCATTTCAGAATAAGGATGGAAAAGATAAATTTGCGTTCAAATTAAATTTCTCCTACCTCTCTGCAGACGATTGGGTGGCTGACAATGCGAATTCTGTTGCAGGTTTGGATACAGATGAAAACAATCCTGGCGGGTATGACGCAGTCAATAGGTATGGAGATGAAAACCTATCACCGAATATAAATAATGCCTTGGATATTCAGTCTAAGTGGATGACACCAGGCCTAAGAAGATGGCATAGAACAGGTTATTGGGAAAAAGACATCGTAGATTATGATACCAAGAATTTAAAAGCTTCAGCTGCTTTACATTATTTATTTACGGAAGATATAGAGCTTATTTTGGCGTCCAATTTGGGCACAGGCACAACTGTTTATCAGGGAGACAATAGATTCAGTTTGAAGGACATTATTTTTGTCCAAAACCGATTAGAACTCCGGAAAAAAGATGATTTTTTTATAAGAGCATATGCGACAAACGAAGATGCGGGAAATTCGTATGACGCAGTCCTTACAGCATTTTTGATGCAGGATGCGGCTAGTGATGACTGGGATTGGTACAACCGTTACCGTGGTTATTGGACCGGTAATATCACCGATCAGGTGAGAGACTTAGACCCGAATGTCGTCTGGGAACCTACGCTAGGTTCAACTTTAGACATAGGCGCGATTGATTCTGTGGTTGCGGCAAACCCTGAACAGATGGCAGCATGGCATGATGAGGCCGAAGCATTTGCCAATCAAGAACATGGAGACTTGGGAGGTGCATTGGCGTACTTTGAACCTGGAACTGCTCGTTTTGATTCACTGCTTACTGACATTACTTCCAAGACCTCATTTTTAGAGGGCGGTTCAAGAATACAGGATAAATCTGCCTTGTATCATGTGCATGGTGAAAAGATTTTTAATACAGAATTTGCCAAATTTACCATAGGTAGCAATGGACGAATATATACGCCAAAATCTGATGGGGCATTATTTAGTGATACAGGTGGAGTCACAATAATCAACAAAGAATTTGGTGTATATGCCGGCTTAGAGAAAAGATTTAAAGACGATGAATGGATTCTAAAAGCATCAATGCGTGTGGATAAAAATCAAAATTTTGATTTCTTACCTTCGCCTGCAGTATCATTGATCTGGCAACCAAACAAGGAACATTCACTGCGCGCAACTTTGACCTCTGCTATTCGGAATCCAACCTTACTCAATCAGTATATGTATTATAATGTTGGTCGTGCTAAGCTTGTAGGAAATATAAGCGGTTATGATTCACTCGTAACGATCGAGTCTTTAAGGGATTATTATTATACGCAGAGTCCTGATACGCTGTCCTATTTTAATTTGGATCCTATTGCGCCCGAAGAAGTTAAGTCTGTGGAGGTAGGTTACCGAGGAGTTTTATTTAAAAACCTTTATGTGGATATGAATTATTATTTTAATTCCTACACTAATTTTATTGGTTTTACTACTGGAGCAGACATTACGATTTTGCAAAGTGGTTTTGTGGTGAATGATGTATATCGGATTGCTACCAACTCTCGTGAAACCATTACCACCCAAGGAGCAACAGTGGGTTTAAATTACTATTTGGGTGATCATTATGCCATTAATGGTAATTACTCATGGAATGTCCTGAACAAAGAATCGGATGACCCAATAATTCCTGCCTACAACACACCGGAACATAAGTTTAATATTGGTTTTAGAGGAAGGGATTTGGCCATAAAAAAGTTTACAGGCTTTGGTTTTAACGTTAATTACAAGTGGATTGAAGGTTTTATTTATGAGGGTTCTCCTCAATTTACAGGTAGTGTTCCAACCTATGGTTTATTAGATGCTCAAGTAAATAAAAGAATAGAGAAAGCAAATCTTACGATCAAAATTGGCGCTTCTAATTTACTCAACAATCAGGTTCTTCAAGTTTATGGCGGGCCTTTTGTAGGACGAATGATTTATACATCGCTTTCCTTCGATTGGAAAGATAAAAACAATAAGTAAGTAGATTTTATCTAATAATCTATATCTTAGAGCAACTAAAAATTAACACATGAAAAAAATACTTCTACCTTTTTTAAGCTTTATGGCTATCCTTGGAAGCTCAATTGCTCAGGATCGATACATTGACGAGGTCTTTCCGGACGTGACGGTTCAGACAAATATTGAGTATGGAATGAACTATTCTGTAGTCGCTGCAGGTAGCGGACTTCCTTATGTCCCAACTGGAGCTGACCTAACAGGAGATGGTGTTGCAAATATCCCTGCACTTGAGTTTGACTTTTATGAACCAACAGGTGATACAGAGACTGAAAGACCACTTGTAATTGTTTTACATACCGGTACTTTTGCACCGATCATTTATAATGGAAATCCAACTGGTATGCGTCAAGATGCTGCTACGACAATGATTTGTCAAAGCTATGCGCGAAGAGGTTATGTGGTTGCAAACCTAGAGTATCGTCTCGGATGGAATCCTGGTGCGGAAACACCTGCCGAAAGAGGCGCAAGTCTAATGAAGGCTGTTTATCGTGCAATTCAAGATACGAAAGGTGCTGTAAGATTCTTTAAAAAAGATGTTACTGAAAATGGAAATACTTATGGGATCGATACTTCTCGAATTATCCTATCGGGACAAGGTTCTGGTGGTTGGGTAGCTTTAGGGTATGCATCTGTTGATAAATATGCTGAAATCACACTTCCTAAGTTTTTAGATGTTGATGAAATTACAGGAGATGTTACAGCCCTAATTGATACTGCAGAGATTGGAGATTGGGATGGTTACGGTGGAGCATTCAATAATGTAAATCACCCAGGATATTCTAATGAAGTTCATATGGTTTGTAGTATGGGCGGCGGAATTGGTGATCTAAGCTGGTTAGAAGCTGGTGAAATCCCAATGTGCGCTGTGCATTGTCCTACAGATCCTGTTGCGATTTATACGACTGGAGACGTTGCTGTAGCCGGTGCAGGTTTGATAACGACTGATATCAGTGGTTCTTATGATGTTATGGCTAAAGCCAATGCGCTCGGTAACAATGATGTATTGGCAACTGTTAATGCAGGAAGTGATGTATATACACTTGGCGCACAAGCGGCATCAGCATCAGCACAAGGAATGTTAGATTTCGGTGGAACTGCTGTCGGAGCTCCAATTGATAATGCATATCCTTTTGTAACTGCAAATCCTTTTGAAGCTTCCCCTTGGGATCTTTGGGATGAGTCTACTGTCGAGAATATTGGATTGAGTCTTGGTTTCGATGCGGGATATGGAACGGGAATTAGCCAAAATGCATTGGGCCAAAATCCTGATATGGGGATTGTAAAATCAATGGCTTATATTGATACTACGCTCGGTTACTTCTGTAGAAGAATTGTTCGAGCAACCAATCTTGACGACGTGAGTAGCCTTGATGAAATAGCTGTCGAAAATGTACTTGAAGTGTATCCAAACCCAGCATCATCCATTTTAGTATTTAGAGCAAAAGAAGGAAATATTCAATCAATCGCTATTCATTCAGCGCTTGGTGAGTTGGTTCAATCAGAGTCTAATATCTCAACGAATATGGTTTCTTACAATAATCTAAACCTGAAAGCTGGTCTGTATTTCTGCTCCGTAGAAATTGAAGGACAAGTAATCAATCAAAAGGTGATTATCAAATAGATTATTTCAAATAAAAAATCAAAAGCGCTCCCTTACGGAGCGCTTTTTTTATGCCTTATGATTTTATGACGCTAAAACCCTTGCTTTTTCAGCTCCTTTTCCATGATAGGGATGAATAGAAAGGGGAAATAGGAAAGTATAAGCATTGCCGGGTATCCATAGGGTAGCATAGGACTTTCTTCACGGGATTCAAGCACCTGATAGGATTTCGATCCCATAAAATGATGGTCTGAGTGCCTTGTCAATTCGAAGAGTAAAATTCTACCGAGAAGATGGTCTGAATTCCAGGAATGAATTACTTTGACGTTTTCATAAGTTCCATTCTCTCTTTGTTTTCTTCTCAGTCCATAATGTGAAAAATAATTTTGTGCTTCCAAAATCGATATGCCAAATACCGCAGCTAAAAAATAGAGACCAGCTATCTTTAATCCAAAGAAAAAATAGATAAGCAATATAAATGACCAAGGAATGATTGTGAAAATAACCATCGGGTTCAATAAAGGGCTTCTTCCCATTTTTTTTGATTTTTCCGCCTCTAATCTCCAAGTTTTAAAATAGCCTCCGATTTGTGATTTGATGGCAAAAAGATAAAAGATATCTCCTTTTTTCGCTGAAGTAAAATCATTGGGTGTTGCGACATCTCTGTGGTGACCACTATTGTGATAGGTCATGAAGTGATTTTGGAATGACGTTGTGAGCAACACATGTGCCATGAATAATTTAAAGGGTTCTCCTATTTTGTGACCTAGCTCATGGCCGCCATTGATTCCATTTACGCCCAAAACAGTGCCCATCATCAATACATATGCGATAAGATCTGTCTTGGTTATTTCGGGATCTGATATCGTAAGCAGAAAGGTATATATCACGAATATGTGAATTGGAACCAGCATGTAAAGTACAAGATCATAGAACCAATCACTTTTGGCCAATGCTTTTTCAGTTTTATTGAGGTTGTATGAGTCTTTGGGTATTTGATTTTCTAGTAGCGGGATAAAAATATAAAGAACGATCATACCCGCATAGGCATAAATCCCTGTGGAGAAAAAGCTTATGAGTGCTAATATTGGTGTAAAATAAACACCGAAATACTTTAGTTTTCCCATAAATATTGTGTTTTATCTAAAGTTATGAAAAAATCAAGAAATGCCTTTTGCTTTAGGTATGTAACTTTTTTATGATTACACCACTAGTCAGGACTAATACGTTAAGAATGGACATATTATATTTCATTAAATTGGAATATGAAAAGCGTTATATATTGGGAATTCTGCAATATGTTTTAATAATTCTATTTTTAAATCATTTATCTTTAACTCTAATGATATAATATTTATCTAAACTTTTTAATTCTAAATTCGGACTATGCAAAAACTATTATATTTTATCCCTTTAGCCTTAGGCCTTTTTGTTTTTTCTTCTTGTAGCAAATGCAAAGACTGTAGTTGCACACAAACCATTTCTCAAACAGGTATTGGTGATTTTACGCAATCAGTCGAATTCACTGATGTTTGTGATGAAGATTTAGATGCAATAGAAGGTACAACCACCTTTACCCAAGGTGTCTTTGGTTTTGAGCAGAGCGTCGTTCAATCCTGCGAATGTAAATAATAAGCTTTTTATTCTTTAAAAAGGAATTTTTGTGGCTCCACCAGGACTCGAACCTGGATCTAAAGTTTAGGAAACTTTTGTTCTATCCCTTGAACTATGGAGCCGAAAAACAAAGGTATCGATATTCTATAGAAACGCTTCAAGAATGCCCCAAGTTTTAGAGGCTGCCTGATCCCAATTATAATTTTGGGCTTTTTTAAGTCCAATTTCTATTAATTCCTCTCTTTTAGAGGGGTTAGTCGTTATTTCTTCCATACTTCTTGCCATTTGAACAACATCAAATGGATCAAAATACAATGCTGCATTGCCAGCTACCTCAGGGAGGCAGGTTCGATCACTTGATATGATAGGAACACCACATTTCATGGCTTCAACCAATGGAATACCAAACCCTTCAAAGTATGGAGGGTAAGCGAGTGCGAAAGCACTTGCCATTAGTTTTGTCAAGGTTTCCATTTGGACGTGCCCTGTGAAAAACACACTTTGCTCTATGGCTTCAGGAACTTTTAAGGATTGTTTTCGCCACATATTACTACCGACAATAAGTAGCTGATATTCCGGATTATTTTTATGAAATAACTCATATGCTTGCAAAAGACGTTCTACATTTTTTCTAGGATGAATAGAACCAACGAATATAAAATAAGGTTTCCCTTTTGTATATGATTTCTGGTACTGGTTCTTTTCTTGATTTGAAATCGGGCTAAACGCATTGGAAACTCCGTTATATACGACATTTATTTTCTCTTCATTTATGCCATAACAATTTGATATGTCATTTTTTGAATATTCCGATACCGTAATGATTTGATTTGCCTTACGGGCATATTGCGGATAATAACGCCTATAATACCAGCTGACCCATTTTGGTGAATCTTCAGGATAATACTCAAAATTAAGGTCATGAATAGTAATGATTTGCGGAATATTTGAAAGTAGATCACAAATGCCGTCAGGGGACCAGAATAAATCGATTTTATAGCTTTTTAATGCTTTGTGAAGAGGATAACGCGTCCAAAACAATGTAAGCAATGGATGTCTAGTGGGCGGACTCAGTTTTATTGGAATACAGTTTTTTGCAAAAACAAAAGAATCATCAAAATCTCGATCAAAAATCAGATAAAACGTATGCGCTTTTTGATGCTCACAAATTCTTTTTGTGATTTCATAGGTGTAATTCCCAAAACCCTCGAGCTTTCCCTTTAAAAGATGTCTACAATTTATGGCTATGTTCAAATCTAAAACTGATGGATGTAATTGGTCTTTTTTTCCTGTTCTATTGTTGTTTCTGGTCCATGACCACAGTAGACTACTGTGTCTTCAGGGAGCTGAAACATTGTTTCAAAAATAGACTTTTTCAGCGTATCTATATCTCCTCCTGGTAAATCTACCCTTCCGAAGCTACCATTAAATAGGACATCTCCATTTATAACAAACTTATTGGTTTCGTTGTAAAAAACGACATGACCGGGAGCATGACCAGGAGTAAAAAATACTTTAAAGGATATGTCTTCAAATGCAATAGCAGTATTGTGCTCAAGAAAAAAGTCTGGTTCTGGAGATTCTTTATAGCCCTGGAAACCATACATTTCGGCATAGTTTTTTACCGCATGGAGGGTGTTTAGATCATCTTTATGGATATAGAAAGGGACTTTATATCTTTCTTTTACGGCTGAATTCCCTAGTATATGGTCTATATGTGCATGTGTATTGAGGAGAGCCAAAGGCTTCAGGTTGTTATTTTCTATAAAGTCAAAAAGCTCGATCTCCTCATGAGATGAATAGCATCCGGGGTCGATAATGACACAGTTATTATTTGGGGAAATAACCAAGTAGGTATTCTCTTGAAACCCATTGAATTGAAACGAAACGACTTTTAACGACATAAAAAAAACACTTATCTGATGATGTTAACGTGACCACTCAGTTGATATTGTTTTTTTACGAAATCAGTATAAGTAAGTTTCCAAATATAGGTACCATCTTGGCATTTTTTGCCATTATATGTTCCATCCCATGACTGACTAGCATCTGTCATTGTATGGATCAATTCCCCCCACCTATTAAAAATAAGGCATTCCATTTCTTCAATGTTACCTCCTGAAACCTGAAAGGTCTCATTTAATCCATTGTTGTCTGGCGTGAATGTATTGGGTACATATATAACAGCGTCATAGTAGATGTTTATAAATTCATCCGATTGACATCCATTCAAATCAGTAAAGGTTACTTTATATGTGATTTCTTGATCGGGAGTTGCGATGGGATTATCGCAATGGATACAGCTTAAATATTCTGCTGGTGACCAAATAAAACTTCCCATTTGATTTGAATAGGCATTGAGCTGAATTTGATCCCCATAAAAAGCAAGGACATCATTAGAAGTTTCAAATGAGGGGTATGGAAATACTTCAACAAGAACATAAGCCGTATCTCGACATTCGTTTTCGTCAATTCCAATCACCGTATAATCTGTTGTCCCAAATGGAACTACGGTCGCTTGATTTTCAAATTGATTTATTACCGTATTGGATGGTAGCCATTGATAAAACACAGCGCCATCTGCCCAAAGGTAGGCTGCTTCGTTTGGACAAACAATCGTATCGTTGCCAGCAGAAATTTCAATTTCAATTACATTGGCATAAATTGAATCTATAATCACTCCGCAGGCGTTTCCAATCTCTACATAAAACCATTGATTGATTATTGGTCCAATTACGGCAATTGGTCCATCTTCACTCAGGAGATAAGGATCGGAGACCCAAGCATATGTTTCTCCTCCACCGGCAATCACAGCCTCTTGCGCACCAAGACAGACCTCTATTTCATCGTCGAGGCTCGAGATAGGTGAATCAAAATAGACGGTTATGTTGGTTGTATCATAATTCACACAGCCATTGGACGTAGTGACTGTTGCGACATAAGTGATTGATGTGTCAGGAGTAGAAATAGGTGTAAACGAATCTGGATCATTTAAATAAATAGGGGGGCTCCATGAGACTGAACCTTCTCCGATTACCTCAAGGTTTACGCTTTCGCCCAAACAAATATTAGTATCGTCAGAAATTTCAATGACATTTTCAAAAACCTCGAGCGTAACTTGAAGTGTCTGAGATCCGCAGGTATCAGATATTGAAACCGTAAATGTTGTTGTTTCATCTATTGTTGCTGTTGGGTTTGGGGAGTTAGGATTTTCTAAAAGGTCAGCGGGCTCCCATTCATAAAAGGCTCCACCAAAAGCCTCTAGATCATAAGTTTCACCCGGGCAAATTGGTGCAGCAGGATCTACAACTCCTCCTTCAAAGGCGCCTATATTTATAAAAAGTGTTACGGAATCTGAACTGAAACAACCTGAGGTGTCATAGACCACAAGTTGAACTTCATAGGTTCCTGGTTCTGTATATTGGTAAATAGGTTCTTCTTCAGTTGAGGTTCCGCCATCACCGAAGGTCCATATGTAGGCATTTCCATTTTCACTATTGTTTTGAAAGAATACCGATTGAGGAATGCAGATTAACGGCGCTGGCTGAGCCGCTGCAGCTTCTATCGTACTTAGCTCAAACTTGAAGGCAGCCATATTGCAATTAGATGATTCATTTGTTTCCGCAAATGCTCCAGGTGTTGTGGTAAAACCAGTTGCATTTCCACCACAAGCTCCACAAACCGCATGGTAAATTCGTCCTGATTTATCAAATCTACTTGTTCCGCCATCAACATGATTGGAGCTACTATTCAATCCTCCCATGAAGGTTGAATATTTTAGGTTAGATGCATTTTGGTCTAAAACTGCGATGTAAAAGTTGTTTCCATTGGTCTGGCTCTGGTGCGCATCAAGTGTTGTAATAAATCCATTTGTAGAAGAACTAGGAACATTACTTTGATTCAAGACCCCACCCCAACCAGCGAGGTAAATGTCATAGCAGTCAGAAACTAAAAATGCTGTAGGTGATATTTCTACATTTCCTGTTCCTGCACCTATCATTGTCGTCCATTCGATATTGGAAAGAGACGCGTCATATTTTCGAACAAACTGTCCAGAGTTTGGGGACCCGAAACAACCTGGTGATATAGGCCAATTTGTTTCTGTTTGACCATATACGTATATGTTGTTGTCTATATCGTACTGCACGAAGTAGGTTTGATCATATTCAGCAAAACCCATGTAGGTTCCTGAGATTAAGCTTCCTGTATTGGAATTGAACTTTGCGACATAACCGTCAGATATTCCACCGTTAAAGGTTAGGTCATTTCCCTCGCTAAATAAACCGTTAGAATTTGTTCCTCCCGCAATACAAAGTTCACCCAATTCATCATTAACTTGAATAGAGTTTCCCGATTCTGAACCGATACCTCCGAAATAGGTACTCCACAATAATTGGTCTAGGCCAGGAGGCATTTTGAAAAGAACTGCATCTTGTGTTCCGTTTAATGTTGCTTGTTGAGGATTAATCAACGGGAAGTTTGAGGAATAACTCGTGCTTGCGACATAGACATTGTTGTCTTCATCAAGCATGATTTCTCCCCGAAATTGATCTCCATAGTTGTAATGTAGTTGGTCCAAATTTAATCCATCATTTCCTGTACCGCCGAGGTAGGTAGATGCGAGCAGGTTGGCTCCTGATGCGCTAAGACGTGCTACATAGATATCAGAACCCATAAAGCTTATACTATTCTCAGTTATAGAAGGGCCTCCATTGAAGATGTTGTCATAAGAAGCTCCAGCCATTGGAAAGTCAGTCGACCCAGTAACACCATATATAAATAACTCTCCGTTATCAGCACACACCAAACTATGGGGGGTTTCATTCCCGCTACCACCAATATAGGTTGAGTACAATAGTGAAGTTCCTTGCGCATTGAATTTTGTAATGCCTATGTCTGTCGGTATTGCACCTTGTCCTCCTTGATAAGAAAGATCATATGCACCGGTTGTAACAGGGTACTCTGTTCCCATTACAATGCCTCCGCCAAATAAGTTTCCATATGGGTCAGGAGTTGCAGTAAAACCCCAATTGTCAGATAGAGAGCCTGAAAATGAGGAGAATGTTAAACTAGGGTCTATATAAAGTGTTTTAGATGGGTCATGACCATCAGGGAGATCAAACGAAATTTCTTCTCCATTTTTTCGAAAGCGTATGTTTATTTTCGATTTGTGCCCCGATTCGTCAATCTCATATGCTTCAGGTGTAGATTGCTCAATAAGTCCAAATCGATTTGATATAATCAATACCCCGTTTTTAATAAATACTTTATTCGCACCCTCAAAATTCCATTTTACTTGAGAAACATCTGCACCAGGTTTTAGCATGAAATTATAGCTCAATAGACTATTGTCTCCCTTGTATATAAGGTCGATATTATCATAAAAGTTTTTGTAGCGAACTTCGTTGTAGGAATGAATGTTGCTTTTCCATTTTGAAGAATCTTGTCCTATAATATAGTTTTTCAGGTCTGTAGAGGGCTTGTTGTTTTCTGTTTTCGCTTTAGTATTTGAACCAATAAACTTCTGGTGAATGACATGAATACGTTGAGCTTCCTCGTGATCGTGATCATGTGAATGGTTGTGATCATCTCCATGTGCCATGAAATCTGTGAGCATGAAACACATGCCGTCTTTTTGTAGAAATAATTTACCAAGTGTTAGGTCAACAGAATAATGTATACGGTCATCCCATTGCCCCGAATTTGGGGTCATCCAGATTTCTTGAGCAAGGAATGATGATGCACAAAAAACAGCTGAGAATAGGGAGATTAGTCTCATTTAGTCTAAATTACAACGAATAATTAGCTTTCTTATTATATAAACATCTAGTCATCAGTTTAGTTGCCTTAAAATCACTACTAATCTAGAGGGTACTTGTAGGTTAAGTCGCTTTTTCGTTTCTTTGTGTACTTCACTATACCAAAACTATACCAAACTAAACTACATGAAACTTATTCTATCATTCCTTTTAATATTAGCTGTAACGACTTTTGTATCAGCTCAAAAATACTCGCGTGTAAAGGTACTCGCCAATGATCAAGAGCTGAGACAAATTGCCGATTTAGGAGTTGCTGTGGACCATGGAATTCGCAAAAAGAACACCTTTATTATTACAGACCTTTCTGAATATGAAATAGATATTTTGAATCAGTATGGTTATCCTTATGAAATTGAAATAGATGACGTAAAGGAATTTTATCAGGACCGCTTGAGTAAGCCCTCTGAGCATCCGTATGAGAAAAATGAGGAATGCACGGGTGGAAGTGGTGGATCTGGTTCATTTGTCCCTGCCGTTCCGTCTAATTTTAATCTTGGTTCTCAAGGCGGCTACTTAACCTACAACGAGATGCTTGCAGAGCTTGATGCAATGTATGCCCAGTACCCTAATATTATTAGTCAAAGGTCGCCCATATCCAATTTCAATACTTATGAGGGGCGTCCTATTTTTCACGCCAAGATCTCAGACAATCCGAATTCAAATGACGCAGGAGAGCCTAATGTTTTATATACTGCAATCCACCATGCTCGAGAGCCAATGAGCCTCATGGAAACCATATTCTACATGTGGTATTTGTTAGAAAATTATGGAATTGATGATGAAGTTACTTACCTAGTTGACCATACAAGAATGTTCTTTGTACCATGTCTCAATCCCGATGGTTACATCTATAATGAAGATGAGGATCCTAACGGTGGCGGTATGTGGCGTAAGAATAGAAGAGACCATCCGAATAGCAATAATTTTGGTGTGGATCTTAATAGGAATTACTCTTATGGATGGGGTACTACCGGAATTAGTTTTAATACCAATAGCGATGTTTATTGTGGTACTGGTGCTTTTTCAGAGCCTGAAACCCAAGCCTTGCGCTGGTTGGTTGAGAATTATGATTTTGAAACAGCCTTCAATGCGCATAGTTATTCTCCTGCCATATTATTTCCGATTGGTACAACAGATGAGGAATTTGCGGCGCATCATGATTATTTTCAGGACTATACCAACCACATGTGCGAGTTTAATGGTTATCCCGCATTTAAAAGTTCAGGTTTGTATCCTGCGTCAGGGGACTCAGATGATTACATGTACAAAGACGATGTAGGTACAGGTGAAAAAGATACCATATTTGCACATACGCCTGAGGTAGGTTCTGCGTTTTGGCCCGGTTCCAATGATATTAATCCAACCTGTCAGGATATGGTTTTTCCAAATTTAGTTTTAGCACATGTTTCAAGAAATTATGTAGTGGTTAAGGATACAGATCCGGCCATCGTTGCAACTTTATCGGGTGATTTTAACCACACTGCTAAGCGTTATGGTAGGGAGTCTGGACCGGTTACTGTTTCCATTGACCCCTTATTGAACATTAGTTCTGTGGGTAATGCTTTGGTGTATAATCTGAATACATCAGAAACACAAAATGGAACAATTTCTTATACCCTGAATTCGAACATTCAGTTTGGTAATGAGGTCAAGTATATCCTGAAAACAGATAATGGCTTGTGGGTCAAAAAAGATACAATTACAAAAACTTATGGTGCAATCACACTTCAAGAATTGGAGGATGCAACGACACCCACAAACTGGTCCGGGAATTGGGCGACTACTACCTCGACTTATGTTTCTCCTTCAAAATCATTTACAGATTCACCAAATGGAAACTATTCGAACGACCAAACCCGAAATTTATATTACAATCCAGATATAGATTTAACCACTGCCATCTCGGCAAAAGTTACATTCTATGCAAAGTGGGATATTGAAGCCAATTATGATTACGTTCAGTTTCAGGTATCTACAAATGGAGGAAATTCTTGGATTGGACAATGTGGCTTATATACCGTTGCTGGTACAGATGACAATGGAAGTGTTCAGCCAGATGGAGATCCAGTTTACGAGGGTGTTATGTCCGATTGGGTATTAGAGGACATCAATCTAAGTGATTATTTGGGACAGGTCATCAATGTACGTTTTCGATTGCGTTCGGATGGAGGAGTAACGGAGGATGGTTATTATTTTGACGATTTTAAGGTCTTTTACAATGAAGCACCTCAAGGCACAGCGCCAGAAGCATCCTTTACGCCTTCCTCCTTTGACGTTTGTTTAGGATCTGTAGTTTCATTCAATGATTTTTCCTCTGAACAACCAACAGACTGGCTGTGGGACTTTGGTGATGGTTCATCGTCTACGGATCAAAACCCATCTCATACGTACTCAGGTGCTGGTCCCTTTGTTGTAACGCTTACTGTTTCAAATGAGTTTGGTGCGAATTCATCGATTCAAACGATTTTGGTCAATGAACCACCAGTAGTTGAATTGACAACAAGTGATGTTGATAATATTGTCTGTGTGAGTGACGGATTTATTCAGCTATCTGCAACGCCTTCGGGTGCACAGTTTTTTGGACCTGGAGTTACAGGCGTTACGTTTAATCCACAAGCTGCTGGAGCGGGAACCCATATCATTTCCGCAATTTTCACAGATGAGAGCGGTTGTACAGGTGAAAGCTCCTTAGAAATTCTTGTTGAACCATGCGCATCGCTGTCAGACTTTTCTTTTTATGATGTAAAACTATATCCAAACCCTAACGAAGGTCTATTCTTCATAGAAGGAATGGCAACTGGGACCCCTTTTGAAGTTTTAAATCTTCAAGGGCAAACGGTTTATACTTCTAAAATAGAAGGTCATACGCATGCCTTAGACTTGTCCTTTACTTCTAATGGTGTATATATTATGGAGGCCCGTATTGATGGTGTTTTATGCAGGTTGAAGTTCACTAAGTATTAAGCGTTAGCATCTAAGTTTTCTTTATTATTTAATTTCAATTCAACACGAATGCGGTATACATTAAAAGGTAATTTTGGCAAAATGGATTTTGTTTCAGATGAGGAGGGCAAAGCCTCTGGCTCCTATCAAAAGTCTGGATCAATTACAGGAACGTTTACCCATCAAAGATTTCAGGGTACATGGCAAAATAAAGGCTTAGAGGGGCTAGTTGAGTTTTCGATTAATGACGGAATTTTAGAAGGGAATTGGAAAAAAGGTATGGAGCCTGGACCTATGAGAAGTAAGTGGAATGGTGAGGTAGTTTCTATGGAAGCTGCTGAAGGAAGTGAAAAGATGGAGGATACTGTTGCAATGCAGGAGAATTTTAAAAAGGAAGAGGAAATACAATCCATACAGAGTAATGAAGTGATTCTTGAAGAAAAGAGTAGTATCTCAAGTTTTGATCTAAATGAAGAGAAGGATAAGTTTTATGAAAAATCCCTAAGTATAGCAATAGAAGATGAATGTATCTCATACACTATTTTACAATCTCAGTTGCTTATTGGTGCCAATCGAAGTAAAAGAATCATTGATCAATTAAAACAGGCTGGTATTATTGAGAACGATCCCATCGACGGAACGGATCTTTATAGTTTGAGAGATGAGCACAAAACACCTGTTAAAGAAAATTGCACTGAAGAAGAAATGAAAATCATATTTAATGAGGCCCGTGATTTGGTCATAAAAGAACAACGTGCCTCAGCATCCTTACTTCAAAGGAAATTAAAACTCGGTTACAATTTAGCGGTTCAATTAATGGATGAATTAGAATCAGCTAGAATTATATCCTCTTATGATGTTGATGGGCCACGCACCGTATTAGTTGGCTCTTTGCAGGAGCTTAAAAATAGAGCATCTGAAGAAAAACAAAGAGTCAAAGAGGAAGCAGCTGAAGAAAAACAAGCTGCAAGATTGGCTGCAATGGAAGAAAGAGAAGAAAGAAAGAGGATCTCTGAAGAAAAAAAGCTAGAGCGTGAGCGACTCATTGAGGAAAAACGTTTGGCTAAAGAGGCGGCAGAAAGACAATGGCATTGTCTCATAAAGTTTTCATATATACAAGAGGTCGAT
>MDSY01010406.1_pt1 | contig 17462 bp, 19 predicted proteins | sample 811131 | NCBI WGS metagenome assembly MDSY01 (sample SAMN05326643, study PRJNA326480) | marine metagenome | isolation source: seawater | place: Atlantic Ocean: South West | collected 2010
AGACCACATCTGGCTATCCGGCCAGGTCGGTGTTGATGGAGGCGATTCGATAGAGGGGCAGACACATAGTGCACTCTCAAAGATAGATGACTTACTGCTTGCGGCGAACTCATCTCGAGCGGATCTAGTCAAGGTAGTGATTCTCCTTTCCGACATGAGTGACTACGGAGTTGTCAATGAAATCTACGGAGAATGGCTGGGGGACGCAATGCCTCCTGCCAGAGCGGCGTATCAAGCGGCAGGTCTCCCTCTGGATGCCCTGATAGAGATCGTCTGTGAAGCGTTCCGTGGAAGTGGAACTTAGTGTCCGATTACTCAGGGAACAAGGGCGCCTCTCTATTCACCCCTGTATTGTTAGTAGGGTGCATTATTGTCCTCGTAGGCTTCGCAATCAGAGCTTCATTCGGAGTATTCCAGATACCCATACAAGATGAATTCGGCTGGCCTAGGGCAGAATTCAGTCTAGCAATAGCAATTCAGAATCTGGCTTGGGGTTTCGGTGCTCCTTTATTCGGTGCCTTCTCTGAAAAATTAGGTGATAGGAAAGCCATTGTTCTAGGGGCGATTCTCTATTCTCTGGGTTTGGTTCTAACAACGGGAGCGGAGACTGCCTTCGAAGTCCAATTCTACGAGGTTCTCGTCGGATTCGGAATTGCTGGAACTGGATTCGGAGTCATTCTTGCAGTGATCGGTCGAGCTAGTGCTCCCGAACACAGGGCGATGAGTATGGCCATAGCAACGGCCTCTGGATCTGCCGGGCAAATTGTCGGACCGACAGTAGCCGTTTACCTGCTGGAGAGTATGAGTTGGCAATCTGTATTCATTATCTTCGCTGTCTCGATACTCGCTGTTCTTCTGTTACTTCCGTTCATGCAAGCTCCCGGCAGAGCCAGCAAGGAGGAGATTGAGGAGAGTCTCGGGGAGATACTGCGTATAGCGATGAAGGATCCTTCCTACATGATGATCTTCGTGGGGTTCTTCTCCTGTGGATATCAGCTTGCTTTCATTACTGCCCACTTCCCTGCACTGATTACTGAGATGAGTGCTCCGATCGATCCCGCAGGATGGTGTGGAGATCTAGGGATAGAGACCACCGCCGCACTGGGAGGGTTCGCGATTTCGGTCATTGGAGCTGCCAACATAGTTGGAACTCTGATGGCTGGATGGGCTGGCAAGAGATTCGGGAAGAAGTGGTTACTGTCAGGAATATATGCGGGCCGATCAATCGCAGCAGCATGGTTCATCTTGACTCCTGTTAGTGCTAATTCAGTGCTAATCTTCTCATTCGCGATGGGTTTCCTGTGGTTGGCTACGGTTCCACTTACCAGCGGACTAGTAGCTCATATCTACGGTGTAAGGTACATGGCTACACTCTACGGAATAGTATTCTTCTCGCATCAGATGGGGAGTTTCGTCGGGGTTTACCTGGGAGGTGTCCTTTACGATATGTATGGTAGTTACACCACCGTATGGTGGGTCGGGATTGCCGTTGGAGTATTCTCATCGTTGATTCACCTACCAGTTAGAGAGGAGCCGCGGCTTGGCAATAACACGACAGGAATTGGGAACGCTTAGGAGCACACCCATGCAGCCCAGCATGTGAGCGTGTTCAAGGCGTACGACATACGCGGTCTGGCTGGAAGCCAGCTAGATGCCGAATTTGCAGAAAGGCTCGGCTCTGCGATAGTCACTCACACAGGTGCGAAAACGATAGCCGTAGCACGGGATATCAGGGAATCTGGGCCTGAGCTTCATACTGCACTTCTAACTGGGATAACTTCGGCTGGTGCCGATGTCCTAGATTTGGGAATAACCACCACAGGAGTCCTCTACAGGGCTACAGTCGATTTGGAAGTAGATGCCTCTATAGTTATCACAGCTAGCCATAATCCACCAGAATACAACGGATTCAAGATTTGCAGAGGCAGACTTCCGATGGCGGGAGAAGAGCTACAAGAGCTACGAACCACCTTTGAGTCAGGAGATTTCGACATCGGATCGGGTAGTGTCACAGATCTCCCGGACTTCCAGTTAGACGTTGTAGATACGATTTTGGAAAACTCTGGTAAGCCATCCAGGCCTGTTCGAATTGCGATTGACTGTGGCAACGCAGTCCCGGGGCCGCTTGCAGTAGAGCTGATGAAAAGGTCCGGAGTAGACTTGGTTCCCATTCACTGCTCGTGGGACAATGCCTTCCCGAACCACCCGCCCGATCCCACAAGGATCGAGAATATGGCGGACCTCGCCCGTGCTGTCACTGAGAATGACTGTGAGTTCGGCATAGGTATGGATGGTGATGGGGACAGGATAGGCGTGGTTGACGAACTCGGCAACTTCATTCATCCGGATAGGCTGATGACGCTGTTCGCGAAGGATATTCTTTCAGGAAGGGAGTCGCTTTCAGAGGAGGAGCGGACTGTTTTCTTCGACGTGAAGTGCAGTCTGGCTCTAGAGGAGTCGATATTGGAATACGGAGGAGTCCCGGTTATGGTTAGAACGGGCCACTCATTCATGAAGAGGGAATTGGATAGGAATCCATCATCCCCCCTCGCTGGAGAGATGTCCGGGCACTTCTTCATCCATGACAAGTGGCCAGGATTCGACTGCTCGCTTTACAACACAGCAAGGCTATTGGAGATAGTTGGGAGGGATCCGTCCCCATCCAATGGCGGACCGTCCTTCTCCGATCGTTTCTCGTCCCTGCCTGACTACCCCTCGACTGGAGAGGCGAAAATCCCCCTCACTGGGGAGCGCGAAGAGGTGATGAGCGCTGTGAGGGAGGCCTTCTCCGACATCGAGTGCTCCACTGTGGACGGGATCAGAGCAAGGTACGAAGACGGTTGGTTCCTGTGTCGGCCAAGCAACACTGAGCCCATCCTGGTCATGCGTGCAGAGGGAAGAGCTCAGACTGCTCTCGAGGGAATCCTTTCAGATGTGAATGAGCGTATCGGGCACATAGCTGACCTGAGCGCGCTACGCTGACTAATCCATCTGTTCGGAAATGCTGGAGACTAGCAGGGGTATTGCGACAAGTGCCCCGCAAAAGCCGTTCATGAGAAGTCCGAAGCCCATGCCATCGAAGACAGGGAGACCCGCGGCCATGTTCATGGGTATGTTCAAGAAATAGCCAAACACCAGCAGTCCGAGTGCTATGCTTATGCCCTTCTTCTTGTACTGTATCATGAGCACGCCCGCATAGACGCCGATAGAGGAAAGTACGAGTGAAAGGAGCCCGAGAATGGTGAGTAGAAATCCTCCTTCGGCCGCGCCTTCCCCCACTTCGGCCGCGAAGCCTGCAAGCAGGGCGCCGCCTAGGACAACAGCAAGAGACGCTAGAACTGCAAGTGTCTGGAATAGTGCATATATGGCCCCAATGATGATCGGAACAGGTGACTTCTTCACATAGACGACCGGGGGGTCCTGCTGATACACGCCTGCATCGGCAGTGGGTGTCTCACTTGGCGTTCCTGACAGTGTGCTTCCTTCCTGGGCTGCGCCCTCGGGGGTCTCTTCCATGCTTGTTCTTGTGCGTACCCTGCCTTAGTAATGCCTACGGCACCGATTCTCTTATCCGGGACTCTTGATTGGACGCGTCGCTGCCACTGTAGCTTAGCTCGGTATAGCGTCTGATTCGTAATCAGAAGATCGGGAGTTCAAATCTCCCCAGTGGCTCCATATCACGATTCTCTTGGACTCAATCCCAGAGCGGAAAGGAGCGGGGTGAACTTCTCCTTAGATGACTCGAGCGCCTCGAACACGGGCATCCTGTCTCCAGAAAGCATGCAAAGGACAGCTCCCCCTCCAGTGCTGTTGTGGTGGACTTCTCCGGCCTTCCCCCTCTGGTTGAAGAGCGCACTGGTGTGGCCCCCTCCGACTATGGTGACCCCTGGGGCCTCCACGAACATGTTCATGATCTCGATAGTCCCATATGCAAACTCGGACTTCTCGAAGTAGGAGGGAGGGCCGTTCCAGAGAAGGCATCCTGCCTCCATTATCAGTGGCCTCAGATTCATCATCGTCTCTATTCCGATATCGTAAATTGGGAACTCGGTGGGTAAGTCACTAACCGACATTGGCACTCTCTTTCCTACTGACTCGACGGCCAAATCGGTCGGGAGGAATAGCAGGTTGTGGTGGTTGGAGATTAGTTCCTCGGCCATTTCCCATGTCTCTTCGAAGGAGTCGCCAAGGGATTCCCTGACAAAGTCCCTGTTCGTGGCACCGATATCCGTACCGTCCGCCCATAGCATGAGGTTTCCGACCACCCCCACCATAGCTATCCTATCCACCGTCCCCTTGTCGATGAGGTTCAATGCCACACGAAGCGAGTCGTCGCACTTTATGCCTCCAAGGATAACCACGTATGGCCTAGGAGGGTCAAAAACTGCAGTTCTCAGTGCGTTGATCTCCTTCTTCATCAGACGCCCAGCGATGCATGGCACCTCACCAGCGAACCCAGTGAGGGAGGGGGAGCTCCTATGCGCAGTTGCGAAGGCGTCCGTGACGTAGGCATCAATCACCGCAGAGAGGTTCCTAACAATCTCGGAGCTGGCCATTTCTTCGGGACTGGCCCTCTTCATGCTGATTTCTTCTTCATGCTTGCGAACATTGTCCAGGAAAAGGACGTCCCCTTCGTCCATCCCCTTGATTGCTGAAATAGCATCTTCGCCGCAGACATCTGAAACGAACCCGACAGGTCTTCCTATCAGGCTCGAGAGAAGGATGCTGTGTGGCTCCGTACTCGTGAAATCAAGATATCCGGGTCTTGACTGATGCGAAATAATTACGACTTTTGATGAAGAAAGAGCCTCTAATGTTGAAAGGAACTCAGTGAATCTGCGATCGTCCATGAACTCCATTGTCTCTGGGTTTAGAGGGGAGTTGACGTCCACTCTGAGCAACACTGTACGTCCATCAAGGCAAACGTCGTCCAGCGACAGAACGCCTGTCACAGTGGGTCCCACCGGTAGCCCACCTAAGGCCATTGGGGTTGTTTAGGACGTGCCTAACTTACCAAATCCCTTTCATGGTAAGGCCCGGAAGAGCATCCATGGCCTGGGATGCGGAGTCCATTACCGGGCCCGATGGACAGGATTGGCGTGTCCCGGTTTCGGAGCTTGAGTCACGGCAGAAAGCGCTCTCTTCCGCACTTACATCGGAGGGGATTGAGTCAATTCTAATTGATGACCCTGTTGAGCTATACTGGCTCACTGGAGGGAGGCAGAATAGCATACTTCTGGTTGGTTCAGAGGAATCCGGAATAGAAACCACACATTGGGTTAGAAGATCTTTGGAAAGAGCGGTTTTCGAGTCGGGAGGTGACGACTCGCCCCACCATTCCGAGAAGCAGCCGAGGATGGCATCACTGTCAGATTCATTGGTTTCCTCTGGTTGCACAGAAAGGCCCTCAATGCTTTCAGGAAAGGTTCCACATGATAGGTGGTCCTTCCTCAATTCGAAGATGTCTGGAATTCCAGGCGAGTCTCTTGACGGAACAGGAATCCTCTACTCACTCAGAGAAGTGAAGTCAGAGTGGGAAATACAGATGCACAAGGAAAGTGGGGAGGTGAATAGTAGAATGTTCGAAGCCGTCTCCGAGGCAGGTAAGGAAGGTTGTACAGAGTTGGATCTAGCTGCTGCCGCTGACTCTGTAAGTCGGGAAGCCGGTTTCGGAGGCAGAATCAGGATGCGACGTTGGCCGATGGACTGCGACAGGGTCGTTGTCGCCGCCGGACGTTCTGGTTCCGTCCCATCTTACTTCGACTCCGCAATAGGTGGGCTGGGGGCCAGCCCCATTTCCTCGTTGGGAGCTGGTTTTGGAAGAGTGAAGGCCGGAGATCCAGTTCTGGTAGACATCGTTCACCTGCACAGGGGTTACGTCTCTGATTGTACGAGGATGTTCAGTGTGGGGAGTTTGGATGAGGAGTGGATGTCGAGGCTTGATGACATGATTGAGATCAAGCAAGCTGTGGTAGGCCAACTTGGGAAGGGGGAAGATTGCTCGTCTGCTTGGCTCAGGGGAAGCGAGATGGCATCGGAGATGGGGCATTCAAGGAACTTGATGGGGATGCACCCAAATCAGTCCAGCTTCCTTGGACACTCCGTTGGCTTGGAGCTAGATGAGACGCCAGTAGTAGCTCTTGGTTTTGATCGGGAATTGAGTATAGGCGGGACCATGGCGATAGAACCCAAGGTGATTCATGAAGAAGGCGCGATCGGTAATGAAGACACATGGGTAAGGACGAGTGAGGGAATGGAGTGCCTGACGGCTGGTTCATCGTTGCCTGATCTGATGGAGTGGTAAACATGAGTAAGGCCAGAGAGGTAGCACAGAGAAAGCTAGCTAGGGTCCTAAGGGGGAGGAAAGAGCCGCATGGAAAATCAATAACGGAGGAGGGGATTCTCAGGGGTGTTGATGTCGATGATTCGGGAATAGTGCAGTTATGGATTCAACCTACTCACCCGCACTGCCCATGCTGCCTGGATGATTTAATCAGACTTAGGAACAAGCTAAACGAACAAAATGGCATCTTGGCTTGCCACCTAGAGGTGGTTGGAATACCTCATTCTGAACGCTGGACTGCTGCTGTGAACGAATAGGGCTGTTAGTCGCTCTTCGGGGGCTCTCCCGATTTCTTCCTACTCTTCCTTTCCTCTATTTCTTCAATCTTTGACATTATTCTTGTGTAAAGCCACCAAACCGAGATAGAGACCCCTATTATCGAAATTAGAAGGGCCTGTAAGAATCCAGAATCTGACCAATCTACCATATTTTCACCTATATCGGGGGAATCACATCGATATCACAGGAGCCAGTGGGCTTCATGCAACAAGTGAGGATTCCACCCTCTTCCACTAGGAAGCTGTCAAGCCCGGGGGGAAGTTCCTCGGGAATGTCAACTGAGCCGGATACCAGCCTGACCAGGCATGTTCCACATGTTCCCGATGTGCAATTTGTCGGTATTTCCACATTGGCTATTTCGGCGATGTCTATGATGTTCAAATCTGGCTCGGATTCAGCGTGTCCTAATTCTTCAGAGCCTCTGAAAAAGCGAATTAGATGTCTGCTGTAAGACATATGGTCGCCTCAGCGATCAGTTCTGGACCATCTTCCAGTCTGCTTGTTGAATCGTAGACCGGCCTTCTTCATCCACTTGTTGAACTTCGTAGCTCCCGCTCCGGTGGCTATGATGAAGTCCTCCCTATCCTCTTGTGCTTGGATGTAGCCCTTGACAGCTAGTGTTTGGTCTATCCAGTCGTCTATATCCATCAGCCCGCCTGATAGCTTGCTCGATTCGACCGCTGCCTCTAATTCCTCAGCTGATGCACCTGTGGACTCCAGATCCTTGATCATCAAGTCCACAACAGAGGGAGACTCGACCTTCTTGGGAGGCTTCACCACAGGAAGTCTGGGCTTTATCCTAGGGTTGATGGAGATTCTTGATCCGTTCTCAAGTCTGGACTCGACCGTTTCGGCCATGGGTGACCTGAACTCCTCCTCGCATTCCCAGCAGATAAACACGTAATCGGACATGTCTTCCATTAGGTTTCCACCCCTGGGGTCCATTTCTTCCCCACAGTGCGGGCATGCGTACATACAAAGAACAGGGGCTATTTTTCTTCTGAAGTCGACGATGTCCTGGGGAGTTCCGACCAACTCTAACAACTCGTGGTCCCTAGCTGCCTCGAGCCCTCTGGTCTCCAGCTGGTCTCTGATCTTTGAGCGCTGCTCGTCCTTTGACTCGTCATCGAAGGTATTCTCGAGTTTCACAATTAGCTCGACTGTCTTCCCGAGTCTGTTCATTACAAGCTTCTTGTTCCTAAAGGCCTCTACCCGGGCCATTCTGAGCTGTTCCTTCTTTTCGAGAAGTTCGGCCAGAAGGTCCTTCTGCTCCCTCTTGAATCTCTGCTCCTCAATTTTATCTATCTTCTTTTTACCATCTTTCGATAGTACGTCAGCTAGGAACCTCTGCTTACTGGAGGTCCTGGGACCAGATTTGACGGCATCGATTACGGATGTTGCTATTCCCTTCTTCAGTCCGTAATTGTTGATCAGGGTGTCGACATCCATCTTTTTCAGATCGCCGACTTTGATTCCCCCATCGGAGAGGATCTGAGCCGTATTCTCGTCTATTCCCCTTCTTAGGAGAGCGAGGTAGGTGTCCTTCTTTGCCATGATTATACATCCCTAGGACAGAGCTCCCGCGCACTGTGCCGTGCCTCGCCGAGCGAGGGGGTCCCTATCAAGGCGATGACTAAACCATCGTTATTCGACATTAAATGATGAAAATGTATCTGACAAAATGACCCAATGTTCGGTTTCCAGATTTTCTGGCCTCAGGTTCTCCCAATCCTCCGGAAGTTCGGGAATTTGTGATTTCAGAATTGCTTCTGAGGCCTCCTTCCAGCGATCCCTGTGCCAGCCCTTTACCCTAGAAATCCTCCTAGGGGAAGAGGATAGGAGCGTTCTTAATTTCCTCCTCCTATTTGCGAAGCAATGCTGAGTTATGGTTCTGAATAATCTACGGTTGAAGTCTGAGTTCATTCCAGTTCTTTCGATTGGCCTCAACATAATCAGCCTAGAGTTGACTCTTGGAGATGGACTGAATGAGCTAGAGGGGACCTTTACATCGGTAAGGACTTCGAAGTCCAACCAAAGAGAAAGGCCTAGAGGGCCAGAGCTTGCCGGACCACCCCTCATTGACATTCTCTCTGCAAATTCTTCCTGCACCAAGAGGACGACCGATCTAAGCGGAGTCTCTGAGTGGTGCCTCTGAATCCTCTCTAGAAGTGGACTAGAGATACTGTATGGAATGTTCGCAATTACATGAGAGATGTCGTCGGGCCATTGAGCCTTGAGTGCATCCTTCTTAACTAGAGAAAACTGTTGATCATTTGTTGTAAAAACACGGTTCAGATGGTCTACGGCCTCATCGTCTATTTCTAATGCCGTTACTCTCGCTCCAGTCTTCAGTATACCGAGTGTTAGAGACCCTGGCCCTGGACCTACTTCCAATACGTGCGAGTCCTGATTGACGGGTGACCCATGCTCTGCTGGAAGTTGTATGGATCTTGCAATTACAGATTCGTCCAAGAGGAAATGCTGTCCTAGGCTCTTATCGGGAGTCATCCTGTCTCTGAGGAGGTCCACCAATAGTCTTGCATCGAGATCTTCCAAGAAATCACCCCGTCACCCTAGGAGCGAACCAGAATATCCAACAAACTCGGTGTCTGAGCCGTGTCCTCCATCTCCTTGACGTATCTCTCAGCCAGGAGTCTTGCCGATTCAATGCCACATGACTCGTCCACCTGTTCAAAGGTGGACCATCCATTTCCGCCCCTGCTCTTTACCATCTGCATCGCCTTGGAGTTACCGACTCCCGGCAGGAGTTGGAAGGAGTGGAACTTGAGGGACATCGGGCCTGCACTGTTGTAGAACATGAGATGCCTGTCTGGATCGCTGGAGATTGATTTCAATATAGAGTCTGTCAGCTCTCCCTGAGATGTCTGGGAGAGGTCCTTGAACCTGATTTCCGAGATCGGTCCTATGATTCCAGAGTCCATGTTCACTTCAGAACCCTGCTCGATTTCTTCGGCGTTAACTACCCTAGACCTGATTAGATGAAATGAGGGTTCGGCGAGAGCTTGAATTTCATGGCCAACAGGACGTCTGTCAAGTACGTCTAGTACACGTACAGATGTAGTGGATGAAAGTGGCCCATCATCTTCCTCATCGGCCCCGTTGGAGTCGTCGGACAGCATCGTTCTCGTACATTGGAGGAGGGTTCCCCTCATCAATGGTTTAGTCAAGGAAAAAACGCTGAAATTGCGTTTCAGAGGACGTGTTGGCGGACAATTTCGATCACTTCCTCAATCTCCGAAGTGTCCATTGCAACCCTCTTACTAGCGATGATAACTCTAACGCCAGCTACGTCCATTGGAGTTAGTTCTGCGATTTTCGCGCAAATATCAGGATTTTCTGCCAATTTCTCGTTCTCCATCAATACTGTAAAGAGAGCTGAGAAGACCTTTGGATCAGTCTTCATTCCGCCCCTATTGGTACTCGATGCCCATGTTGCGTGCTGCAGAGCCATCATCTGCTCATAGGAGAGTTCCCCCCTCCTCTCATTAGCAGCATCCAGTAAATCTCGTACAGTAGCAAAATCAATGAATTCTCTATCAGCCATAGAAACCACCTCACTTAGCAGGCCGCAAGTGCTCTGGCCTTGCAACCACAATTTTCTCCTTGTTCCCCTGAATGACCTTGACAACGAACGCCTTGCCCTGTGCTTCGACAATGGTGCCTGTAAGGCCCTGGAATCTTCGGTGAGGCATTCCCCTCTGCTGAGCACCATCGAGGACAATGCAAACCTTGTCCCCCTCGGAATAGGGATGCATGACCCGGTTGATGAAAATCCGGCCCTTCTCTGACTTCTTCTTCTTGAGAATTGACCTCGTTCCCTGCCTAGTGCCATGGGTCCTTGTTGCCATAATACCACCTTCGACCGTAGGTCGTGGAAGCGCTCGACCTGAGGTGTGCTATTAAGGGCGTCGGATTGTTCCTTTTCTCAGTCTGCGTGGATATCCTCGACATCCAGCCAGAGAACCTCGCATTCCATTCCAATTACTTCACGTACCGAGGGAACTGTCCTGCCCTCGTCGGAATGAACTAATTCCTTGACGTAGGTCCCTGCTTCGCATCGCAGAGAGAACTGTACCTCATTCCCTTCGACTATGACGTCACTGATCGAAGTTACCTTTCTCTTTCTCGTTTTAGCGGCTCTCCTATGTGATACTCTCTTCGGAGTCTCTTGTTCTAGGGTCGCCCCGGAGAGTGAGCCTATGGCCTCTGAAATCTCATCGGCAGGGGGCTCTTCCTCAACTCTGAAGCGAATTGTGTAGGATTTTTCTGACCTTGTCTCCTTAATCCTGCTGACCTCCTTCTTGTGACTCCAACGAAGTGAATTTACCTCCACCTTTCCTGAAGACCTTGAGTTAATCTCCTCTGAGAGCTTATCCAAGTCTGTATCCCTGATTCTCGGACCTTTGATCTCGAGGACAAATGGCCTTCCAGAACCTAGGCATCTGACATCAATATCTTCCCTTCCCATTCCGTGAAATGAGGTGTCACTTGCCTCCATTGAGTCCCTTACTGGCTCACCTATGAGGTCCTGAACAGATTCAATGTACTGAAGTCCAGTGCCCTGGCAGTTTTCGCAGTCTCCGCCTCTGCCCCTACAGGCACGGCATGGCCATCTAGTCTGAGGTATTCCTCGCTCAAGTTTTCTGTATCTGCCATAAATGAAAATAGGCCGGACATCGACATCAACCCTTAGTGTCAATGCATCGATGGTGATCATTATGTCAGGGCTCTCTTTGACGAATGATATTCCTTGAATCCTGCTGGATATCTCATCTTGAATTGCCTTGACAAAGGATGGTTTGAGGGGTTTTGAACCTTGGGCTCCATGCTTGGTCCTAATTGAGTCCTCACTTTGGATCATGTCCTTTGGGAGATGGATTCCGAATTGCATCGTCGAGTACTGGTAGGAGCTAGTTGACTCGACTATTCTATCCACTATGTTGGTGACATCTTCGAAGAGGTTCTCGCAGAGTGGGCATAGTTCGGGAATCTCCACCTTCTCAAGTTCGGAGTCCCTAGAGTGGGCCTCTGCCCGCAATATGGCGCCACCTTCGGCACCTGTTGAATCCACTCTTCTCCCCCCTATCCTGTGGAGGCAGTTGTCACACACTCCAATCTTGATCACATGGGCAATGCCCAAAGGTGCTGGGCATGGAGGGGCATCCCAGTCGATCGACCCGCCTGAGTGGTAGTGGTCATCACCATCGAACCACTCCTCCTCGGGGGCTGTCTCATTTTCCAGAACCTCGGTCGGCTCGGCATCTGCGGACCCATAACTAGCACTCGCGAAATGGTGCCAGTCGTCCTTTTCAGGGTCTTCGGGAGACTCTGTATTGGGGCCTTCTTCACTCATACAATCACCGACGACTCAGCGGGGGGGACCCAGTGAGTCGGCATCATGGCGTGTGAGCAGGTTGATTTGAGGGCTTCGCAAGTAAATTTTCACAGCCCGGTTCCCAATTCTTCAGCTATTTCCCTCAAGTGGGTGAATGAATGTATCCCACTTGAGCAGCCAGTTGGCCAAACTAGCCTGATTGCATACCTGCCCACAACCTCTACACTCGGTTTCTCCAGCATATATCTCTCGATTTCTTCTTCGAACTCCATCCTTCGTTGTTCATTTGCTTGCCTAGGCTTGCATTTGGCACATTGGCAACGCTTCCTTATGCTGAGGTAACCTATTCTGAAAGAGGAGCCATCCGCGAATCTGAGGATGCAGTCCTCGTCGCTCCTCTCTATTGCGGTTAGCGACACATGCGCCTCCATGACCATTCCAAGAGGCCCGGATTCAAGAGTTTACGCGTTAGACTCGGTGTTGCGCGCCAAGGCGATATGCATTGCTATACCTACTGGCATTAGCATTACGGCGAAGAATATGGATGATGTCCTTATCCAGGGGTCGACTCCCATCTGCAGGCTCCTCTTCCATATCCACCTAGTCACGAAAATATCGCCTGCTACCATGTGAGCCCATGCGGCAGAGGCCCCTGCCTTGGTACCTAGAAGGGTCGCAAGTGCCTCGAGCGGTTGGGACGACATCATATCGCCGAGGAGATCTGAAAGAGCAGTCGGATCCGACAGTGTGACTGCGAACCATATCACTATTGGGCCGACGAAGAACCAAGGTCCCTCCATAGCCCTCTGAGTCCTATCATCTTCCGGATATAACAGCATAAGGATCCAAAATGGACCAATCCAAGCGGTTGATAAGAAAAATGACGCATCGTACACATCCATGGTGGAGCCTCGTCAGTTATTTGATTTGATAATTGGCCTTCTGATATCGTCAAACCAAGTTTCTGTACCGTTCCAATCCGGTACTATCCCCATATCGGCACATATCATCTTGGCCGAGATTCTGCCGCTCTCAAGAATGGTTGGAAGTCCACTTCCGGGATGTGTTCCGCCCCCAACTAGGTATAGTCTCTCAAGCTCCTCAAACTTATTCTGAGGCCTCCTCCAGAGCATCTGGTCGAGTCCGTGAGCGAGATTGAAGACTGCTCCCTTGTATATGTCCCGAGATGCCCAGTCATCTGGCGTAACTATGGTCTGAGAGACAATGTGTTCCTTGATTCCTGAAAAACCGAGGTGTTCCATCTGTTTCAGAATGACATCCATATAATCATCCTTTATCTCTTCCCAGTCGATTCCATCATGCGAGTTGCTGGCAGGAACAAGCACGTATATCGTCGAGTGTCCTTCTGGTGCCATGGTGGGATCTGTGACACAGGCATTCTGAACGTAGATTGATGGATCGTCCCAAGCTACCTTGTGCTCGGTTACCTCTCTCAAATTCTTCTGGTAGTCCTTCGCGGCGTATATCTGATGATGAGGGGTATCGTACAACTTGTCTATTCCCAAGTAGAGCATGTATGTAGAGCATGAATACGACTTCTCATCCAACTTCTTGTTGGACCACTTTTTACGCAATTCGTCCGGTATTAGTCCCTTCATCCCAGTTGCGAAATCGACATTCATTACGAATCTGTCCGCTGAGTATGTTTGCTCATCTGTTCTAGCGCCCACGACTTTCTTTCCTTCGAATACAAATTCCCTAACTGGTTCGTTGAGTCTGATGTCGACTCCCAGGTCCCTTGCAATTTGGCCCATCTTCTGGGTTATTGTCCCAAGGCCCCCCTCGGAGTGGAAAACTCCGTGTTCGTACTCTAGATAAGCGAGAATCGTGAATAGGCTCGGAGCCTGGAATGGGCTCATTCCCAGATACTTTGTCTGGAACGACATTGCCAGTTGCATCCTCTCGTCCGGGAATAGTCTGGCAAGGTCCGAAGAGACGCTCCTCCATGGCTTCAGGACCCTAGAAACTCTGAGTGCCCTACGGCTAAAAAGATCCATTGGGCCTTTCCAAGGTGTATTTAGGCAATTCTTGGACATTCTCAGCTTTTTCCGGTTGTCCTCGATGTATCTCCGGAAACCTGTGGCATTCTTTTCACCGCACAGATCGTCTATTTGTGATACCATGTCATCTAAGTCAGTGGTTGCATTCAGGCTTCCTCCGGCTCCGAATACTAAACGGTAGTTGGGATCCAATGGGATTAGTCCTAACTCCTCACGGGCGTCCATACCAATTGACTCGAAAATCTCCTCGACGATTTCTGGATAGTGGAAAAAGGTGGGTCCATTATCGAATCTGTAGCCGTCCTTCTCGAAGACCCTCGTCCTTCCACCGACGTCATCGGACTTCTCAAGGATAGTAACCTTGATTCCAGCCTTCGCCAACATCATAGAGCACGCCAAACCACCTGGTCCGGCACCAACCACAATCACGTCAGAATGCTTGTCCATTCAATCACCCAGTCCCAGTCCATCCCTAAATTCAATCAACGACGGGCCCATTTCGGAAATCAACTTGACCTCTGGATGAGTTCTAATCACCAGCCCATCCATGTACATGAGTGAGCGGATAATCGGAAATCCCTCCTCTCCAAAATCTGCCCCTGCCTTCTCAACGGCCTCTCTTACTGTTTTCATCATTACCTCTGTCAAACTCTGCTCCCCAACGCTAAGATTTTCGAAGTCACGGTATATTTCGTGCATTTCCATCTTGAACTTCTCGACATCCGCTGGTTTAGGCCTTCTCTCGGCTAGTGAAATGAGTGCTTCAAAGGCCAATTCTTTATTGTCCGATGAAAGATGAAAGAAGAAATTGAACAGGGACTCACTGACCTTTCTTGGCGTCTCACATATGGCTCCGTTATCTATGAAAACAAAGTTTCCACCTGAGTCTAGAATGCAGTTTCCGGGATGCAAGTCACCGTGGAAAGTCCCAACTCCAAACATGTAAGCACCATGGATTCTGAATAGCTCGAGCAGATCGGTCCATTTCAGGCTTGATTTTTCTATTCCTTGTTCGAGAGTGTCTCCTGACACCAGTTCTGACACCAATACGTGCCTGTTGGACATTTCCGGGTAGTATTTTGGGAATCGCAGCCTAGGCATTGGGAAGTCACTGGAGAGGTCTTCCTTGATTGCCTGGAGTTTTGCCGCTCCATTGATCTCATTTCTCAAGTCGAGTTCCCTTATTGTGTAATCTTGGACGTGATTAAGTAGGGCGATTGGATTTCCCACTCTCCTGAGTTTGGGTGACAATACCATAGCAATCCTTAGCCATCTACTCATCCTCCTCACGTCTCTCATGAACTTCTTTTCGTGATCTTCCTTGATGATCTTGACAACTACATCTTCGCCGGATTTCAATTTGGCTCTATGGACTTGGCCCACTGATGCTGCAGCCATTGGTTCTACATCGAACCATGCTATTCCATCATGGTAGGAATCTGGTGCCTTCTCCCTTAGTATGCCGAAGACATCCTCAGTGGGAATAGTTGATGCGTTGCTGTATAGGGTCTGTAGCTGTTTACACTTTTCTAGGCTAATTATGTCCGGCCTTAGGGCGAAAATCTGTGAAAGCTTGACTGCTAGAAGGCCTTGATTCTGAATCCAATCCAGATTTGCTGGAGATTTCCTAGTAATCTGCCTCATGAAGAGTATGAACTTCAATAGACGCACAATTTCAGGCGGGGACTTGTGAATATAATGTGATGTATGTTACCCGAAGGCTAACTGTTGAAGTTAATTTCATATTTCACCGACATATTGCCGTCCTCGATGGCGGTTCTCGTGACATTAACTCCTGATTCGGGAGGGTACCTAGACATCAAAGCGCCTTCTATAATCCCATCATCCAAAGAGTAAATCGGGAGGCCGTCAGCTCTCTTGGGCGGGTGCTCGACTAGGATGTGGAATTCAGGGTCGATATCGTAGCTAAGCTGGCCCAACCCCGCATATTCCCACCAGTCCATCATCTCATTCAGGAACTCGATGTTTCCCTCTATACTCCTAAGGGAGAATGACAGTTCCTCTCCAACCCTATTGCCGACCTGCCTCAGAAGTGAGTCTACGTCGATTCCGAAGGCTGACAACGCCTCAATCCCTCCCGAATCTAGGCTTCTGCGTGCATCGCTGATTTCGAGACCGGATGCTAGGAAAGCATCGGGGTTGAATGGGGTATCTCCTTCGGGGATGTCATCAGATAGCTGTAGGACTTGTCTTATCTTTTCGAGGAAAGAACCACTGTCAATGGTAAGTTTCAGTGGATCTACTATTCTCTCTTCAGTGAATCTCTTCGAGGCTGTTTCGTAGGGTATTGCATCGTCCCAAATCGTATCCAGGAGATTTCTCTGAGATTCTGCGAAGGACTCAGATTCAACAGTTAGAGCGGCATCATTCTTGCCTCTGCCAACGGGATTGGACTCCATGTTTAGATATTGAACGACCTCGGAGTCGTCTACAAGAGCACCCTGAGCATCCAAGTCGTCAGAATGACGGACTTCAATGGAGTCGTGGAGATCGTTGTAGAATCTTATCGTTCTCCTTTCGAGTTGGGAAAGAACCCTAACCCTAACCCCTCTTGATGCGGCCTCATTGACTGCCTGTAGGGCACTGCTTCGGCAGAGATGTAGGATTCCAAACTTACCCAATGTGAGAACAATATCATTCTCGGATTCATTAGATAGTTTCTCTATTCTCTTCATTATGTGTACTCTCTCTTTCAACACGGCGAACTTGGGTTCGTCATCGGTGGATGATTCCGTGGACGCAGAAGAGTACTTCGCTCCACTTTTTATGTCACCAAGGCCCTGCTCGATGCGGTTGAGTTGCTCCTTTCTGATCTCTATGAGATGAGTCACGGCATGGTCGAGTGGAGGGCTGGAGAATCTCATTGGTCTGTCTGCAGTGGTTGTTACGAGGCCTATTCTCTGTAGCCTCTCCAGGGAGTTGTAGGCATCAAGCCTAGTAGTATCAAGCTCCTTTGCCAGCTCACTGGCCTTGATATTGGGATTCCTGGACAGGACAGTTAGTGCATTGACTTCCCTCTCGGAGAGGCCTGCATCTGTAAGAATCTGGGTCCAGCTCAAGAAGATCTACCGCCGTCAGTTATGCTGCTTAGAGAATCCAGAATCTTGGCTACGTGCCTCCTGGGCCTGAATAGCCAATCATAGACATGGTGGATGGTGTTGTCAGGTCCGATTACGAAAGATGATTTTGCTGGAAATGACCCTAGGTGTACTGGAACCTTGAACATTTCAGCAACATCCCTGTCAGGGTCAGAAAGGAGAGTGAATGGGAGATCTAGTTCTTCCTTGAACTCCTTGTGCTGCTTCACGGAATCTTGGCTGACTCCGATAATCTCAACCGGTGGCTCTAGCGAACGGAACAGTTCGTATTGTTCCTTGAATGTCAGACACCCCCTTTTGCAGGTCGGGGAGCCGGCCTTGGCATAGAAGAAGAGAACTTTCCA
>MDSY01066210.1_pt1 | contig 17448 bp, 12 predicted proteins | sample 811131 | NCBI WGS metagenome assembly MDSY01 (sample SAMN05326643, study PRJNA326480) | marine metagenome | isolation source: seawater | place: Atlantic Ocean: South West | collected 2010
GATATTATGTTCAACAAAAAAAATAGAACACTGGAAGAGTCGCTATTTGAGAGAGGAGTTGGTTATACCGCAATCCACTGGGCAACGGGCGCCAATTTGGAAAATGGGGCACAGTGTGAACAGCTTTTGGGCAGATGGTTCAACTTCAAAATTCTCCGGCATCAACGTCGACAAACAGCGACTATTGCCAATAGACCCCAAACATCCGATATGCAACGGCTGGAGTGAATATGAACTGCATGATGAGTTTTATCTCCGCATGAAATTAAGCGACAAAGCCGATCCACTACTTAAGGTGACCACACAGGGTAGAGAGGAAATCGTTGTGTGGACACTTGAGCGGGAAGGTAAAATCAAAGACCGCTCGTTCGGCATCACTCTTGGCCGCTTTCATCCAAACTATGGCATCAAGGCCTTCCGAAGATCCATCGTGAACGGCATTCTCGAAACATCTGGATTCAATATTCCAAAAGCGGGATCAATGGTGGATATCAATCAAGAAAATGATTTGCAGCTACCACCGGATCCAAGAAAGAAAAAATAACCCAACTTGCTTTCGCATTTATTCTAAAAAAGGCCATTCCGATACTTGAAAACTTCAGAAACATCATTTGGTGGATTTTATCTAATTGGGTTCGCTTGGCTCGATCAATCCGGCTCCTTTATGGGTCAATTCTTCCACTCGTAAAAAACCCTCTCTTTCATCTTTTGGTAGCCACTAAATTCATAAAGTTTTTGCGCTCCCGTATTGGAGATCGTCGTCTCTACCAAAACCCCTCCCGACTGAGTCTCTTTACAAAATTTTTCAATCTCACAAAGAAGCTTTTTTCCTATTCCCATACCTCGTAGAGACTCTAATACAAACAAATCATTCAATATCCAGATATGCTTAGCTGAAACCGAAGAAAAGCTCTGATAAAGCTGAGCAAAACCGACGCAATTTTTCTCCAAGTTATACGCACAAAAAACGACGGATTCGGAATTGTTTAAACGGCTCCTAAGAAACTCTTCTGACAAAGACAAATCACTATCCTGCCCGAAAAATACCCTGTAGGCATTAAACAGCTTCGAGATTGCCCCAACATCATCTGCAGTGGCCCGACATATCGTAACATTCATCTCCTTGTTCCATACAATGACAATCTAAACTTATCCTAAACAATGCAAAGATAAGTGCCATCATTTGGTTTTCGACTTGGCTTTCTTGGGCTGCAGCTTGACTGCACGTTTGGGCATAGAATCAAGAGCCCTCTGGAGCAGTATTCTAGCGCGATCAGCGGCGCTATCGGTGCCAGACCCAATGGGGAAATTTTCGTACCGGTCTTTCATGGCGTAGAGCATTCCATCCCGGTATAGCTTGTATTGCTGATTCTGGGCCCAAACAATTTCAAGCCCGTTCATCCCCTGACCATGTGCCTTCGCTGCCGGCTCGAATTTCGGGTAGTAGTACTGAAAGATCCACTCCCGTGGATGCCCTTTTTTGCCAAGGCATTGTGGCCAAAAACTACGCCCGTCTAGCTTGATTTCAGGCAAATTTGCCCCCGTAATTTCAGCAATAGTCGGCATAAAGTCTGAAAAATCAACCAAGTCATCACTGACGATGCTTGGCGGTACGATTCCGGGGCAGTTAATGATCAGCGGAGCATGGGAACCGCCATCGGTTGCATAAGCTTTTTCTCCCTGCCGGGATTCCTTCCGGAACGGGTAACTCAACGAGCGATGCGTCCCATTGTCCGTAGTGTAAATGATAATCGTGTTTTCCCTAAGGCCGTGCTTTTCCAAGGCTGAAACAATCCTGCCGACAATCTTGTCAGCATAAAGGGTCATGTCTCGAAAATTAGTCAACGCCTGACCCTTGGCGCGGGCTGTTATACCGCTCGCGGAAACATTATCCGGAGTTTTCGGAAATGGAGAGTGAACCAACACCATCGGATAATACACAAAAAAGGGGCGGTCTTGGTTACGTTCGATAAACCGAATAAGAAAATCCGAAAAGATATCTGGACCATAGTCAGTCGGTTTGGTCTCGAGTAACCTGCCATCTTGCATGATGCTGGGATTCCAGTAGCGCGAACTGCCTGTGCCGGGATAATTCCAGAGGCAATAAGAGTCGAAGCCACTCGCAGGGGCAAGCGTGCCTCGATCGCCATTGTGCAGCTGCCATTTGCCTGCAACTGCTGTGGCGTAGCCCGCCTTTTTCATCATATGGCCAAAGGTAACCTCGTCCCTGTCCAGCGTTCCAAACTGGACGTAATTCCTGATACCTGATCTCCCGGTCATGATCTTTACTCGGGTGGGGGTGCAAACCGGCGAAGAATAGCAGTGGTTGAACTTAGCCCCTGTTCTGGCCAGTTGATCCAAAACCGGGGTCTTGAAATACGTACTGCCATAGCAGCCGTAATTATCCGCTGCTGAATCATCGGCCATAATGAGCACGACATTGTAAGGCATACGTTTAAATTCCGCCTCAGCAGTGTGATGAAAGAAAAAAGTTGTCAGTATCAATATGGCTATAAGTGATTGTTTCATTTCAATCCTAAGGTTCATTATATACTGGAATCGGCACGGATTTTTCCACTTTGAAGAATACGACTTTGATTGACACCGCCACCCAGCGTCGGACACAGGAAATAAAGAAGCAATCGCAAATGCTCCCAAAGACTTGCCAAGCAAGAAAAGGCTAGTGACCACCTAGGGCCGGGTTGAGCCAAGGCGTTCGAGCATGGAACCAGAAGGGATCCATCGCCTCGACATGACCATCAGAAAGCGCATTGACACTGCGCCCGCCATGCCGCAAGTGCGGACCACCCCACCAAGGGTTGCTTAAACCGGTCATACAAGGCGGGCAACCAGAGCCGTTAATCATAACTGCAGGATCTCCAATCATGAACGCGCCCAGTTTAGTGGTTGAATTGACATCTACACTCGGATTTTTGCTAGCGTTGGCCTGCACACCGGAATCGACGAGGTAAACCACTTTTGCATGATTTTTCACGTTGGAATCCTTGGTGTGGACGTAATTTACCCAGTGGCTTAGCTCGCCGCCCAGCACATGATTCATAGCGTAATCGGTAGCCACAGGATACGGAAAGGGTGTACCACCAACATGAGTAGTCTTGACCGGTTTCCCTTTGCGCGACGGACAAATCAGGATGTTGGTCGTATTAAGGTAAGGGTCGAGTAACTCGTACCAAGTGTGGAACACCTTGGAGAAAGGGGGATGCACGAAGATCACAACATTTTTATCTTCGTTGTCGGAGGTGTACATCTTACCGGCAAGTAGAATTTGCTTGTTGTTGTTAATGCAATACGCCTCCTGCGCCTTGGCCTTCGCCCGCGAGAGTGCCGGCAGCAGAAGGGAGGCCAATATCGCAATTATGGCTATGACCACCAGCAGTTCTATAAGTGTAAATGCTCTCTGCGTTTTCATCATTGTTGAACGCCGATAAGACAGGATCAGCGATCTAAAATTCAAGTCTTTCTTGCTAAGAGCAGGTGGCAAATCACTTCACACCGTTGCGGCTGAGGTGCTTCGCAAACCAAGCATTAACAGCGCCACTGCGGACAGCAGAATGGTACTCTGCTTCCCGCTCGGGCAATTCCGATCGAAACCGCCGAAGTAACGCCATGTGTTCAGGATGCGCCACTAGGTTAATCCACTCGTTTGGATCGTTCGCATGGTCGTACAGTTCCTCCGAACCGTCCTCAAATCTCAAGTAGCGATAACGCTCGGAGCGTAGTGAATGGTTGCCGCGAGCATAGGTAGTCAGCGTGGCAAATCGCCAACCTTCCGACGGATTTCGCAGCAACGGCACTAGGCTGTCCCCCTCATTACGCTTCCGCTCCGGCAGACTGCACATCTCGAGAAGAGTCGGGTAAATGTCAATCAAACCAACCGGCCTTGAGCAACGCTGCCCTCTTTTGCCAAACCGCCTACCCTGAGACCTAGCAGGGACAACAATAAGCGGTACCCGCGCCGACTCCTCCCATAGACTGTGTTTGCTTACACGATCCTTTTCACCGAGATGGTAGCCGTGGTCGCTGAATAGCACGACAACGGTGTTGTCGGCATGCGGTCCTTTATCCAGCGCATCGAGCACGCGACCGACCTGATGATCCACAAACGCCACACAGGCCAGATAGGCCTGGACGCATTTTCGAAACTGCGCGTTTCCGTTCCGCTGTAAAAAGTCAAGCCGAGGGTACTTGGGCAGCTCATGGATGAGACGGCTAATCTCCGGCACATCGTGGAGATCGTCATCACGGATCGGCGGCAATTGCACATCCTCTAGCGGAAACAAGTCAAACCACTTTTGAGGCACATAAAACGGGACATGCGGCCGGATAAAACCTAAGGCGAGAAAAAACGGCTCCAAACTATCAGCAGCGAGGCGTTCCATGGCCCAGTCAGCCGACTTGTGGTCGCTCAAGTCGTTGTCCCTTTCGGGGAAAGCTCCCCAGTCGGTCTGCGTGCCAGTCCATGGCACATCCGGTAAATGGTAATTGAAACGTCGACCGCCTGAAGGCTTAGGGCCAGAACCCGCAAACTTACCGCCGTATTCATCAAAAGCTAGCTTGGCCGAATATCCGTGGGTGATCTTTCCTACCGCAAGCGTCCGATAGCCGCGCTCGGCAAAAATTTGCGACAACATTTGGTCGTGAAAAAAGTTTCGATCCTGCTCCATGGCCTTGCCGGCGGGCTGTTGATAAACACCGGTGGTGTGAGGATAAAAACCTGAAAGTAGCGAGGCACGGGAAGGCCCACAGATCGGCCCTTGGCAATGGGCGTTGACGAAAAGAGTGCCGCGTTTGGCCAAGTGATCGATATTCGGTGTGCGGGCCTGAGGATGCCCGCCTAGGCAACTGACCCAGTCGTTGAGATCGTCAATGGCAATGAAGAGCACGTTTGGCTTAGTTGCAGATTCCTCAGCTTGGCCAAGCGGTTTGTACAACTGCAGCACAACAGAAACCACACCAAGCGAAACGATAAGAGAAAACCTAGGACAGTTCATTAGTTGGCGAACGTTGCAGTGGCCCCAGTTGGCTTTCAAGTTTTGATTACTACTGGTTTCTTTTGTTTCTGCTGGCCAAGCGAGAGGCCATCGGGAAAACTACCGTTTTTCTGGGGAGTTATTCAGCATCTTGAACATTGTCCAGATAACACCCGGCGCCGGTGGCATGTATTGTGGGAACTGTTTCCGAGACAATGCCCTCGTGGCGCAGCTTCGGCGCATGGGTCACCACGCGACAATGGTGCCACTGTACCTCCCTTTCACTCTAGATGAAGCAAATCAGAGCGAGGGTACACCGCTATTCTTTAGCGGCCTCAACGTTTATTTCGCTCAGAAGTTCAACTGCTTCAAAAAAGCACCAAACTGGCTCCGTCGCCTATTCACCGCAGGGTGGTTATTGAACCGGCTAGGCAACCTTGCCGGAAAAACGCGCGGCGCGCAGGTCGGTGACTTAGCTCTCTCGATGATGCGCGGTGAGACAGGTCATCAGGCGCGTGAACTTGAACAACTCATCACTTGGCTGAAGGAACACGAAAACCCCGATGTAATTTGCCTCTCCAACGCACTAATTGTCGGCCTAGCCAGAAGACTCCGGGAGGCACTCAGCGTGCCGGTGGTTTGCTTGCTTGAGGGCGAAGAGACGTTTCTCGACTCGCTACCGGAACCACAGCGAGAAGACACTTGGGCCGAGCTTCGCGAGCGCGTCGCCGACATAGACCTGTTCATAGCCCCGACGCAGTACTACGCCGCAATCATGACCAAGCGCGCTGACATACCGACCGCCAAGCTGGAACACATTCACAACGGCATCAACCTCGAAGGCTTCAAACCGAGCAAACTACCTAACCATCCTCCAGTACTTGGCTACTTTGCCCGCATGTGTCCAGAGAAAGGTCTAGACACGCTCGTTGAGGCGTTCATCCGTATGCGTCAGAGCAACTTAGTGCCGAATCTCAAGCTAGCGATCGGGGGCGGATGCCAACCCAGCGATAAGGCGTTTGTTGCATTGCAAAAAAAACGGCTTCGCGATGCCGACCTTCTAGATGAAGTAGTATTCCAACCAAATCTCAACCGTGAAGCAAAGCTCGATTTTTACCGCGGACTCACCGTGCTCAGCGTACCGGCGGTATATGGTGAAGCGTTTGGCCTTTATGTAGTCGAGGCAATGGCTAGCGGTGTACCGGTCGTCATGCCGGACGACGCCAGTTTTCCGGAACTCATCGAAAAAACCGGAGCCGGTGTGCTCTATAAAAAAGATAGCATTACAGCCTTAGTCAATTCCCTTGGCCAAATCCTGCTTGACCGGAAGCTTTTGTCAAAACACGCCGCTGCCGGGCGACGAGCTGCTGAGCAGACGTACAACATTGAACAAATGGCTAAATCCTTTGCCGCCCACTTGGCCAAATTGACTTGAGCTTTTTCCTGCTTTGCCGCCCACTGTACAGGTCGTAAGATGGGCCTTCGTGACTAGCCTCCGCATCATCTTAACCTCATCGGCCGCCGCTGCCTTGGTCGGCTGCCAACCAGGAGAGATCCCGGGATCAAATACCGCCTCACCTGCAGAAGCTAATCCCTTAACACAGCAGCAAACAGAACTCGTGACCGTCGACAATACCCAACATGAGGAAGCCAAACCAAAACACACCAACCGCCTAGCCAACGAAGCATCACCCTATCTGCACCAGCACCAACATAACCCGGTAGACTGGTACCCTTGGGGTGAGGAGGCGTTCAGTAAGGCGCGTGACGAACAGAAGCCTATTCTACTTAGCATCGGCTACTCGACCTGCCACTGGTGCCATGTGATGGAGCGCGAGTCGTTCGAAGACGAGGCAACCGCTAGGGTGATGAACGAGCATTTCGTCAACATCAAGCTCGACCGCGAGGAGCGACCGGATGTAGACAAGATCTACATGACCTTCGTGCAAGCCACAACTGGCGGTGGTGGCTGGCCACTCAATGTCTGGCTTACGCCTGATCTTAAGCCATTCTTTGGCGGCACCTATTTTCCACCGGAAGCTAAGTTCGGTAAACCAAGCTTCACGGACGTACTCAAGCAGATCGCCGATGCTTGGAAGAACCAAAAAGCGGAAATTCTCAACTCGGCCAACGACATCAGTCAGCGCATTGGCGAAAGCATCGCACTTAAGGCCAAAGCCGACATCCAACTGGATCCCGCATGGCTGGACAAGGCAGTAAGCCAATTCAAAACCCAGTACGACCCGCGCTTCGGTGGCTTCGGAAACGCGCCCAAATTCCCCCGGCCCAGCCTACCACTGATGCTACTGCGCCACGCGCACCGCACCGGTGATCAAGATGCCATCAACATGGTCCTGCACACCTGCGACCAAATGGCAGCCGGCGGCATGTATGACCAAATTGGCGGCGGGTTCGCACGTTATGCTGTCGATGAAAAGTGGCTCGTGCCGCATTTTGAGAAAATGCTCTACGACAACGCGCAACTACTTCACCTCTACCTCGACGCTCACCTCGTCAGCGGCAAACAAAAGCACGCCAAAGTCGCACACGATATCCTTCGCTACATTCTGCGTGACATGCGCCACAAAGACGGCGGCTTCTACTCCGCCGAAGACGCAGACAGCGAGGGCAAGGAAGGGAAATTCTACTGCTGGACAGAGGCAGAGTTGAAGTCCTTGCTAACACCTGATGAATTCATCCTTATCAAACGCCGATACGGCATTACAACTCACGGCAACTTCGAAGACCACAGCGACCCGGAGCCACTAAAGGGCCAAAATGTCCTGAGCATCGTCGATCCTACGCTTAATGACAACGAGGCTAGTCAACTTGAATCGGCCACTGGGAAAATGTTCGATGTCCGTGCCAAGCGTGTGCGGCCGCACCTCGATGACAAAATCCTCTCTTCGTGGAATGGGCTCATGCTTGGCGCGATAGCCCGCGCTGGAGTCGTACTAAATGAACCGGAATACCTTAAAGCTGCACAGGCAAACCTTACCTTTCTGCAACGAGAACTTTGGGATGCTGAAAGCAAGACGCTCTACCACCGTTGGCGCGAAGGTCAACGTGACGACATTCAGCTACTCGACGCTTACGCCTTTCTACTAGACGGAGTGTTGCATCTTTACGAAGCTACGCTGGAATCGAAACATCTTCAGTTTGCCATAGATCTAGCCGGCACGATGAAGGCTAAGTTTTATGATGATACCAATGGCGGCTTCTGGCAGAGTGTCCATACGCCAAACCTCATCATGAAAGTGAAAGAGGACTACGATGGCGCGATCCCCTCTGGAAACTCGGTGGCCGTGCTAGCACTGCTGCGCCTTGGAAAGATTACAGATAACAAAACATTCACTGAACTCGCAGAAAAGACCCTGCTACTCTTCAGTGACAATATGATTAACGGGCCAAACGCCGTGCCGCACCTGTTACAAGCTCTCGACTTTCTCGTGCATGAGCCACGCCGCGCGGTGATCACCGGCGATCCCAAATCAATTGGAACGCTTAACCTCATTGCCGCTGCGCATGCTGCCTACCAGCCGAACAAAGTCGTTCTGGGTGTTGTTGGACCGGTGGAGTCATTTGCAAAAACGCTTCCGAAGGAAGGAAACTCATCCGCCTACCTTTGCACCGGTTCGGCCTGCCAACCACCCACTAGCAATGCGCTTAAACTGCAAGAAATGATGGCCTCAAAAACACTGCCTTGACTTGCTGCACTTGGTTAACCTTCCTATCCTCATGCACTGCATCGTCACCGCTGGGCCAACCTACGAGCCGATCGATCAAGTTCGGCGGCTGACCAATCACTCCACCGGCCAACTTGGCACCGGCTTGGCCAAACGGCTGGCCGACGACGGTCATAATGTGACCCTGTTACGCGGACGTTCTTCAACTCACAATGATCTCCCCAAGGGCATTGAACTTATGAATTTTTCAACCACAGCCGACTTAGCTGAAAAACTGCAGCGCTTAGCCAAGTTCGATGCAGTCTTTCATGCCGCAGCGGTTAGTGACTTCGCCGCAGGACAGGTTTTTCGTCGGACCGCCGATGGTCAACTCGAACCGCTGCATCAGAGCAAACCGAGTACGCGTGACGGCAAACTGCTGCTTGAACTCAAGCCGACGCCAAAGCTTATCGGACGCCTTCGCGAATGGTTTCCGAAGGCATTGTTGGTAGGATGGAAATACGAGGTCGACGGCGACCGAGACACCGCACTTGGGAAAGGACGAATGCAGATCTCCGAAAACCAAACCAATGGCTGCGTTGTCAATGGCCCGGCCTACGGAAAAGGATTCGGCTGGCTATATAACTATAGCCGATCAGATCATCTGCCCAATCCAACTAAATTATTCGAGAAGCTGGCCGCCATTGCACAACCCTGACGACAACTTCAACTTCTCAAGGTAAACCTTCCAATGGAAGACCACCCATTTGATTAATTTGCCAATAAGCCAGAAGAATCTGAAACGGTATGCCGAGGGCAATGCTGTACCAGCACCATTGCCACGCTTTAGCCACCGCCTCGGTTGAGCCTGCCCAGTCACCAGCAGAATACTTAGCCAAAGCAAACGCGGCAAAGATGGTGGCTACTAGGCCCAAGGGCGGACAACAGCAAAGATTCAGGAACACTGCAATCGGGAGTAAATTTGGCGGCGGCGGCGCTGGAGACTCCTCCGGCTTGATCAAACCCAGCTCTTCGGCCAATTCGGGAAACTCAGAAGCAGCTTTCCATTCATCTTTACCATCACGACATATTTGAGTGGAAGCGTTTGCTCGACCTTCGCGAATCCATTCACGAACTTCGTCCAACTGAACCGGGCCGTACTCCTTTTTATCCTCGCCGATGATCCTGTAGGCCATGCTGCCGGTCACAAGTACAAGGCCTTGCGGAGTTCCGCAACTAAGTAACTGATATGCGGATAGCGCCGGTCGGCGTCAAACTCAATGCATTTAAGGATGATCTGCTCCACATCCTCCGGAATGGATGGATTTAGGGCACGGGGCATTGCAAAATGCTCGTCGCGGTTCTTTTGCTGCAAAAGCACTTCTCTGCCGTTGTCACCGTTAAACGGCTTCTGGCCAGTCAACGTTTCATACATTGTCACCCCGAAGGCAAAAATATCAACGCGTTGGTCAATCTCCCGCCCACGCAATTGCTCAGGCGCCATATAGACCGGTGTCCCAGGATTGTCCGGCATCTTGGTTGGGGTTTCAGGAATAGGACGAGAGAGATCGAAATCACAAAGACGAACATTGCCGTTGCGGCTGACTAAAATGTTCTCCGGCTTGAAGTCGTAATGCATGTAGCCGCGGTCGTGCACATGCTCAAGCGCCTCAGCAACGTCGATCAGGATGTTACCGTTGTATTCTTCCAGCACTGGATCTGCACGCGATATAAGGATCTTAAGATTAGGAAACTCACAATACTCCATGGCCAGATAGTGGTCTCCCTTAATCTTGCCGTGCTCAACATAGCTTACAATGCGATCGTGATCACAAACCTCAGCGAGAATCTCACAACCCCGGATAAAGCGTTTTTTAGCCTTTGAATCCCTTCTCAATTCGGGATGTAGCCGTCGTACGGCAACAGGGTGCTTGTCGAGGTCGGTCGCGAGCCAGATGTCAGCCATACCGCCACTATTGACTACCTCCTGTAGATCGTAATCCCCAAAATGACCAGATTGACCCGGCTCGGGGTTTTTCACGCGTAAAATATCAAACAGGCCCATCGACAATAATTATCCGACTCAATCAGATATTTTAGGACGCGCAAAATGGGCAATGATCGCCAAGCCGATGAAGATGCCTACGGCAATCACGCCCGTCCATTGCACCTTACTCCAAATCGACCAAGCGGCCCCGATGGTCGCTGCTATCAGGGCCACTCCCATGGCAATGTTGAGGATAATTCGATTACCACCTTTGGGTAACGAGGTGCCCATTAAACTCTTGTTGTTAATCATCAGAAAGAACGTGATGTAAGCAATAGGTAGTAGCACCATTCCAAAAACACTTGTTGGGACCGCGAGCCAGAATTTTGCATCGGCATTACTCCATAAATATAGAAATCCTAACGCACCGGTAATACCTGGAAGAATCGAACCAATTTTGTGTTTCATTCCGCCTATCTCCGCACCTAGCATTTCAGTTACAGTGAAGCCATTGATCAACATCAGAATAATAATTGTTGAGACAGCCATGCCAAGAACACCGATCCCGAAAACAGTCTGTGAGACCGTCTTGTTTCCAGTGAGATTCTCAAGAGAGCCTGCTAGTTGGCCAGAATCACGGCTGACCAACATGGCAGCCAGTTGTTTGTCGGTTTCTTTTGGTTCGGCACCTAATTCAATCTGAGCTTTAAAAGCGTCCAAGTTCTTATTGTAGGCACCTTCCAGTTTTGCCGTTAGCGCTGTAGACTTACTTGCATCCAGAAGTCCCTCGTCAAACTTGGTGTGGAACTGACTAGCAGAAGCGATCACCACACAAGTTGTGGCCAAGAAGAAAGGTAGGAACAAACCGATTGAAAGATCAAACGAAGCCAAACCACGATGTTCCTTACCCCAACCTTTACGCAGCATGGAATAGGGTAGCAGGAATGTCATGTTGATACCTACCGCAGTGGCAGCAGCGGTCACCATCCGGTCACGTTGCGAACTCAAAATAACTTCCCGCCAGTAATCTGGATTGCTCGATTGCGCAATTATCTCGGTAAACTTAGAGGCTGGTTCAAACAGCAGACCCGGGTTAGGAATGAATCCAGTGAGAATGGAGCCCCAGTCAAGATCCTTTGCCATCACGACAACAACACCGAAAAAACTAAGAACTACAACGGCAACCATCACCTTTAGAATGATCTCAAAAATTTTGATCCCCTTGCTGCCACTATCGTAAGCCCAAACCACGGCGCCCCCGATAAGAAATAATAGAATCGCGCAAATATGGTTTCCCCATTCACCGTCTAACACACCAAAGTTTTGCTGTATGGCTGCCGTGCCTAGTGAAAACTGCGGCATGGCCCAAACAAGATTGGCCAGCATCGCGGCAATCAGCCAGCCCCATCCGAGTACCGGATTAATGTGCTTGTTGATTGCACGAAAAGGTTTCTCGCCAGTAGAAAGCGTAACATATGCAATGACCGACAACATCAGCACACCAAATATCATCATTAATGGCTGCAGCCACAGGAGTTCGAACCCACCAATCACACCTAGATAAAGACTCCCTGCGAGAGATCCACCCCCGAGGGTAATCGCTCCCTGCAACCAGCCGGGGCCGGACAGCTTGGCAAATGTACCCCATCGAGAAAGGAGCGGTTTTTGGTTCACCTCCTCAAGGAGGGCCTTTTCAGTAGAAAGATGGTCGTTTGATTCACTCATGAGTCATTCTGCATTGCGCTTGACCAAGCTGCTTGATAAACAGAAAATGCAGTTTCTCTGCAGAAAACCAAGCCCAAAACAAACTCAATCATAGTAATTTCATGTTGTAATTGAGCCTTTAAGCCCTAGAAGCTTGATCCGTTAAATCTTCGTGCTGCCGTATATGATTCCGGCTTCGAGTGTTTTCTTAATTAACTCGCCAGCCTCGGCAAGGTGAGCGGCGGTATATGGATCGAGCTTCACACCCTCAACCTTTTGTGCGGCTTCGATGCGCTTGGCCAAGCTGCGGAGTTGCTGCGTTGCCAAGTTGGCCAACGGACGCGAACTGGATCCGCGAAGATTGCCCGGCATGCTCAAACTGACTATGCGCTCCAAATACTCACGCTGCAGATTACGGCGCAGACTCGAAATCAAAGGTTTTCTGGCAGTGTAATCACCCTTGGCCGGGGCCTTTATTTCAGTCCATATCGCCTTCTCCAGCTTGCCGAGTATCTCAGGCAGTGTAATAGCATCCTTGTTCGAATCGACAAGAAACTCGTTGTCATACACCCGACCCAAGGTGGTTGGGTTGAGAATCATCGTCAGCGTCGAAGCTTGAACCCCCATTACCTTATCATGCACCGGCCATGAAGCGCTGTCCATTGAGCGGGACAAGTTATCGATCCATCTGTCACTTCCCATGCGGCGAAGAAGTTCGGTATTCAACCCAAATGCCTCGTCATGAAAAGTATTTTTCAAAACAAATTCCAGTGCTTCTCGTTGTAGCTTTGCTTTAACCGGAGAAACGGGATAGCGATCTCCAGGATCACCCTTCTTGTCGCGATTTACATGCGAACCGCCAATCCAATTGGCCATCATGCTCAATGAACGAGATTGTAGCGAAAGTGTGAGCTGATAGCCGTAACGGGCCTTGGCCCAGCTTTGTCCGTCCTTGACAAACTTATCGAGTAACTTTCCACGATGATGCCGTACAATGTTCATCTGGTTTTGGGCATATTGGAGTGGATTCGAAGCAAAATCGTAGCGACGGGCAAATGGATCCGGACCGATCGTATCTTCATCTGTTGCGAACTGAAGTTTGGGATCAGAAACGCGGCTCAGAATTTTTTTGAGTTCATCCTCAGATTTCAAAATCGAGTAGCCGTATTCAACAGCCCAGTAATCGTACGGACCGATTCCAATCATGGTGTAGTCGCCCTGTTTTTTACCGATGCCCTTGAACATATTAATCGGCAAATAATCCATCACCGAACCAGCGAGAGTTTCCTTCCCTTTGATCTCGTCACTGTTGATTTTTTCCAGAGAGTATATGCTTGATGCCTTGAAGTTATGACGGAGACCAATCGTGTGCCCAACTTCATGCGCAACCAATTCGGCAATCAATGGCCCCACAAACTGCTCAGGAACACCATCGATCATGACGTCTGGCTTCTTCGGCGTAAGGTTGTCTACGCTTTTCGTATTATTAATTTCTTCCCTTGCAAGCTCGAGTTCCAGACGCATCGCAGCTAAGTCGAGCGATTTACAATCGGCTGCACGACAAAAACCGTTCACCTGACTTATTCGTCCGTGAAGACCGTCGAATTCATGATCGCCAATCAACTCAGGATCAGCCTTGGCCAAGGCATGTCCACCGTAAGCTTCAGCCCCCAACGCAGCTAATTGAGCACGGATTGAACCGCGCTGGGCAGGATGTGCCATCCGAACCCGTGGATCCCAATTAGGGTGATCTTTCAACCAAGCAAGCGTCTCTGGAGCAAAACCTTCCATAGCGATCTCCGGCAAAATTTCGTTAAACTGCTTCCAATAGTGACGAATCCAGCCATCCGTCAAAATAATGTCCGCATCCAGAATTTGTCCGGTCAATGGATTTACACGGCTCGGACCGATCGCAGTACCCACATCATTGTTCAACCAGCGTACAAAATTGTAACGCGCATCCTCAGGATCCTTCTCCATGTGTGCCCCGGTCGCCGCATCCTGATAGTAAACCTCAATCGCGTTGGCCAAGCCGATCTTTTCATAGGCCTTGTTCCACATCAAGATACCCTCCCGCACCCAACGCCGATAACGCACCGGTGTAGTATGCTCGATATAAAAGATGATCGGATTTTTGACGGGACTGACTTTTAACTTGGGATCTGCCTTTTCAAGATGCCAACGATTAATGTAGCGAATTTTTTTCTGCTCATCAGTGTACTTCCCTAAATCTGTATAACTTGTGGTGAAGTAACCGACACGCTGATCAGCTACACGTGGTTTGTAGGTTTTACTCGGGACAATTGAGCTAATCGAGTAGTGTAACGTCTTCAATACCCCGTTACCTGTCGGCGCTGTGAATGCTAGCTCAACATTTCCCGGAAAAGCCTTTGCAGTTTTGATCTGAGCCAGCCGGGAATTAAACCCTGCGCCCTTGCTACCGAAAAATTTTGAGGCACCTCCAACCAACAATGAGTCCATGTCAATCACAGGACGGTTTTTAGGCATCACAGTGACAATCGGTACAGAAGTCAACACGCGATCTGTGAATAAACGCTTCACTGAAGCCTTAGACTCCAAATCACCTGTCGAACGCACCCCCAGATTCGGCTCAATGATAAGTAATTGTTTGTTGAGACGCTTAAAATAAACATAACGCTCACCAGCTTGCAGGCCAGCATAGGTCTCGCCGCTTGCAACGGTGGTGGCGATGAAGAAGCGTTTAGACTCAAAGCCAGCAGGGAGGGCAGCCAGCATCTGTTGATCTTTTTTTCGGACATAAATAGAGAATAGGCTGTTTTTTTTCTCCATGCTGGAAATGACCTGCTCGTACCCCTTGAGCACAGTGGTATACGAGGGGAAATCTGGCTTAACAGTGGGTGTAGAGGACTTGGATGGGATCGGCGCAGTTTGAGCAATAGAAAAAGTCACCAATACAAAACCAAGCGCAAGGACCGTTGAGGTTTTTTTCATTCTCATAACAAATTCCAAATAGGCGGACGTGAGTCTGCGACCTGCGCTTGACCTAGTTCAAGTACCAATCCGATCATTTAGCAAAAAAACACCTCAAATCTCGACCACTTGACCAAGCGGAGGTATCACTTGCCTGACGGTAAATACGTAATGGCTACAAAGAAGAAATCAACCCAGTTTGACTCTGTTGAATCGGTTTTGCGTGACATTGCACGCGGCAAAATGGTCGTAGTAGTGGATGATGCCGACCGCGAAAACGAGGGGGATCTAATTATGGCTGCTGAGAAAACCACGGCCAAAGCTGTCAACTTCATGGCCAAGCATGGCCGAGGTCTGATCTGCGTCCCCACCGTGCCGGAACGCCTGCAGCAATTGGGCATCGAACGCATGGTCCTAAACAACCGAGAGGGCCATCGGACCGATTTTCAGGTCAGCGTTGATGCCGCTGCCGACATCACAACCGGAATCAGTGCCGCCGACCGAGCCCGGACAATCAAGGTACTAGCCAATCCGACATCATTGGCCGATGACCTTGTGCAGCCTGGCCATGTCTTTCCGCTTCGCGCCAAAAGAGGGGGAGTGCTTCAGCGCGCCGGACACACAGAAGCTGCCGTGGATCTCGCCCGCCTTGCAGGCTGTCGCCCGATCGGCACGATCTGCGAAATTATGAACGACAACGGCTCAATGGCACGCCTCCCGGAACTGCGCCGTTTTTCGAAAAAACACAACCTTCGAATCTGTTCCATCGAACAGCTAATCGAGTACCGTCGCAAGCGGGAAAAACTAGTTGCCTGCGAGGAAGTAATCGCAATGCCGACTGATTACGGTGAATTCAACCTGCACTTGTACCGCTCCACAATCGACGGTCAACACCACCTCGCACTAGTTCGCGGCAAAATGAGCACCCGTCGCCGAACACTAGTTCGCGTGCACAGCGAATGCCTCACAGGCGACGTGTTCGGCTCTCGACGCTGCGACTGCGGCACGCAATTGCAACAGGCAATGAAACAAGTCAACGAAGCCGGTCACGGTGTCATTTTATATATGCGGCAGGAAGGTCGAGGCATCGGACTCGCGCCAAAAATCAAAGCCTACAAACTTCAGCAACATGGGTACGATACCGTCGAGGCCAACGAAAAACTGGGTTTCCCTTCAGATCTGCGCGAATACGGCATCGGGGCACAAATTCTCGCTGATCTCGGCATCAAAAAAATCCGCCTACTGACAAACAATCCGAAAAAAGTGGTCGGCCTAGAAGGCTACGGGCTCGAACTCGTCGAGCAGGTACCTATCCGCGTGAAGCCGAATAAGCACAACAAGGGCTACCTTAAGACCAAGCGCGACAAACTGGGCCACCTGCTTTGATGCCTCGCTCCATTCCTCGCTTGGCGAAACGCATGCGACATGAATAAGTCGCTCCCGATCTGGGACATTCACGGAGAAATCACCGACTCGCTCGCCGTGCACAATCGACTCGTGATTGGCGCCCCGACCGGCTCAGGCAAGTCCACCCAAGTGCCGCAGATGATTTTGGACGACGTCCTTTTAGGCGAACGCCGTGTGATTGTCCTACAGCCCCGCCGCGTTGCTGCCCGATCGCTTGCACGGCGTTTGGCTTGGGAACGAGCTACACCGCTTGGCCAAGGCGTAGGCTATCAAGTGCGGTTCGAAAACCACACCGGACCGGAAACCAAGATTGAGTTCATTACCGAGGGTATGCTGCTTCGCCGGTTGCAGGATGATCCCGAACTGATCGGCGTAGGCGCGGTGTTGTTCGATGAGTTTCACGAGCGCAACCTTATGAGCGATCTCGCGCTTGGCCTCGTTAAAAAACTTCAGCGCACAATCCGCGACGACCTGAAGATCATCGTCATGTCAGCCACCATCCAGACCGGTTCCGTGGCTCGCTACCTTGGCCAAGCACCGGACGCACCCTGCCCCGTGCTCACTTCGGACGGGCGCACATTTCACGTTGAAATTCTCTTCAGCAAATACCGCAACCGCGAGCCGATCACCGAGCAGGCGGCCGAAGCGGTCGAGCTGATTTTGCGTAATAATTCGCCTGGAGATATTTTAATTTTCATGCCAGGGATGGGCGAAATCCGAGGCACGATCATTGCGATCAACC
>MDSY01096511.1_pt1 | contig 17446 bp, 17 predicted proteins | sample 811131 | NCBI WGS metagenome assembly MDSY01 (sample SAMN05326643, study PRJNA326480) | marine metagenome | isolation source: seawater | place: Atlantic Ocean: South West | collected 2010
ACAAAATTCAAGTAAATCCAAGAAAATTGAATTTGTTTTATGTTGGTGATAATTTTAGAGAACGCATTATTTTAGAGAACGGAGTGTATTCTGTAAAGAATACTTCAATAAAGTTTTCTAAAAGTGAAATTTTAAAAGAAGTTGATAAAAACCCTCTTGCATTTTCTCCAAATGTTATTATGAGACCTTTATATCAAGAAGTAGTTTTACCTAATATTTGTTATGTTGGAGGTGGAGGAGAAATCGCTTATTGGTTAGAATTAAAAGACTATTTTAAGGAAGCAGAAATTCCTTTTCCAATATTATTATTAAGAAATTCTGTACAAATACTAACAAAAAAACAACAGGATAAACTGAAGAGTTTAAACATCTCACACAGTGAATTGTTTTTAGATCAGGATCAATTACTATCAAAAAAAGTAATCGAAAATTCTGAAATTAAAATTGATTTTGCTAAAAAAATCAATTATTTAAAAAATCAATTTACAGACTTAAAACAAGTAGCAAAAAATACTGATGTTTCTTTTGTTGGAGCTGTTAATGCACAGGAAAACAAGCAAATAAAAGGGTTGCATAATCTTGAGAAACGCTTGTTAAGAGCCGAAAAGAGAAGGCAAAAAGAGTTGGTGTTTCGCATTAAAGAGCTTCAAAATCAATTGATACCTAACTACGGTCTAGAAGAACGTCAACGTAATTTTTCTGAATTTTATATAGCACATGGTCCCTCATTTTTAAAAGCGTTACAAGGTGCTTTAAAACCTTTACAATTAGAGTTTACTATTCTAGAGTTATAATGAAACAAAAAGGTTTACATCCAAAAAATAAATTCAACAAAGGATATGATTTTGAGAAACTCATCATAGATAATCCGATTTTAAAAGACTTTGTTTTTAAGAATTCATATGAAAATTTGAGTATTGATTTTTCTAATCCTATTGCTGTGAAAGAATTGAATAAAGGATTGCTCTTTTCTTTTGATAAAATTTCTATTTGGGATTTTCCTGATGAAAATCTATGCCCACCAATTCCTGGACGTTTGGATTATATTCATCATTTGGCAGATTTATTATCATCAGAAGAGCCGATAAGAATTCTTGATATCGGTACCGGAGCAACTTGTATATATCCTTTATTAGGAGTGGCATCATTTGATTGGAAATTTGTAGCAACAGATATTGATCTAGATTCTTTAGATACAGCTCAAGACATTATAGATGATAATAATTTAGATGCTTCTATTAAATTACGTCAACAGTTTGATGAAAACAACATTTTAAAAGGTGTTTTAGAAGAAGATGATTCTTTTTCTGCGGTGATGTGTAATCCACCATTTTATAAATCTGCTGAAGAGGCTAGAGGTGCAAATAGAAGGAAAACTAGGAATCTTGGAAATAATAGTGTGAGAAATTTTGCTGGAAACAACAATGAATTATGGTATGTAGGTGGAGAAAAAGCTTTTTTGCACAATTATCTGTATGAAAGTTCCCTTTTTAAAGATAAAAGCACCTGGTTTACAAGTTTGGTTTCTAAAAAAGAAAATGTAGAAAGTCTTGAAAAATCTTCTAAAAAACTTGGAGCAACTGCATTTAAAGTAATTCCAATGCATCAAGGAAATAAAGTAACCAGAATTGTTTGTTGGAAATATTAGCCAAAAATAACGTTACTCAATATACAATCCCTTAGATACGAATCAACCCGAAGCTAATCGCTTCGGGTTGTTTATTTTAGTTGGTATTTCTATGCTTACTTCACAGAAGAGACATCATCTTTTATAAATGGATAACTTCATCATAAGCGTCAGCTACAGCCTCCATTACAGCTTCACTCATGGTAGGGTGTGGATGAATTGTTTTTAAAACTTCATGTCCTGTTGTTTCTAGTTTACGTCCCAAAACGGCTTCTGCAATCATGTCGGTAACTCCAGCACCAATCATGTGACAACCTAACCATTCTCCATATTTTGCATCAAAAATAACCTTTACAAATCCATCTGTTGTTCCGGCAGCTGTTGCTTTTCCAGAGGCTGAAAAAGGAAATTTACCTACTTTTAATTCGTAACCTGCTTCTTTTGCTTTTGCTTCTGTCATTCCAACAGAGGCTATTTCTGGAGTCGCATAGGTACAACCAGGAACATTACCATAATCGATAGGTTCTGTATGTAAACCTGCTAACTTTTCAACACAAGTTATTCCTTCCGCAGAAGCAACATGTGCTAAAGCTTGACCAGGAACTACGTCTCCGATTGCATAATATCCAGGGATATTTGTTTGGTAAAAATCGTTTACTAAAATTTTATCTCTATCGACAATAATACCTACATCTTCTAATCCAATATTTTCGATATTTGATTTAATTCCTACTGCTGAAAGTACGACATCCGCTTCAAGTGTTTTTTCTCCATTTTTTGTCTTTACAGTTGCAATTACACCTTTACCAGAGGTGTCAACTGATTCTACAGAAGAATTGGTCATTACTGTTATTCCTGCTTTTTTTATAGAGCGTTCAAATTGTTTTGAGATATCTACATCTTCGACAGGGACTATATTCGGCATGTATTCTACAAGTGTAACTTCTGTACCCATACTATTGTAGAAATGTGCAAATTCAACTCCAATTGCTCCTGAACCTACAACAATCATAGATTTAGGTTGACTCGGAAGCGTCATCGCTTTTCGATATCCAATTACCTTTACTCCGTCTTGAGGTAAGTTGGGTAATTCTCTAGAACGTGCACCGGTTGCAATAATAATTGAATCTGCATTGTATTCTGTTACGGTTCCATTTTCAGCGGTAACCTCAACTTTTTTACCTGTTTTTATTTTTCCAAAACCATCAATAATGTCGATTTTGTTCTTTTTCATTAAGAAGGCAACTCCCTTACTCATTCCCTCTGCGACTCCACGACTTCTTTTAATAACAGCATCAAAGTCTTTGTCAATTGCCTCAGCTTTTAAGCCGTATTGATCTACATGTTTTAAATAATCATACACTTGCGCAGATTTTAACAACGCTTTTGTTGGGATACACCCCCAGTTTAAGCAGATTCCTCCAAGAGATTCTTTTTCTACAATGGCAACTTTAAAGCCTAGTTGAGAAGCTCTAATTCCTGTTACATATCCTCCAGGTCCACTTCCTATGATAATGATATCGTATTTCATAATTGTATTTTATCTAATATTGGTGTTGTTTGTTGTGCAAATCTAATCAATAATCATAAATTTACCTCAAAACTTATTTTCTATTTACATTCTTTCAGGAACTTCAATTCCTAGCAATAAAAATGCTTGTTTTATAGTATCAGCTACTTTTTTGGACAACTGAACTCTAATTGTTTTTTTATCTTGCTCTTTTTCTCCAAGAATAGATACATTTTGATAAAACGAATTGAATTCTTTTACCAAATCATAAGTATAATTTGCAATAATAGCAGGCGAAAAATTAGCTGCGGCTTGTTGAATTACTTCAGGAAATAACTCCAATTGTTTTATCAATTCTTTTTCCTTTTCGTGCAGTTCTATGGTATTAATTGGTCCTGAATAATCAAAATTAGCTTTTCTAATGATAGATTGAATTCGTGCATAAGTATATTGAATAAAAGGCCCTGTATTCCCCTGAAAATCTACGGAAGATTTTGGGTCAAATAAAATTCTTTTTTTAGGATCTACTTTTAGTATAAAATACTTTAAAGCACCCAAACCGATAGTCTTGTATAGTGCTTTTTTTTCTTGCTCAGTGTAGCCATCTAATTTACCCAACTCATCAGATATTTCTTTAGCAGTTGTGCTCATTTCGACAATTAAATCATCGGCGTCTACAACAGTTCCTTCTCTCGATTTCATTTTTCCAGAAGGTAAATCTACCATTCCATAACTCAAATGAAATAAGCTTTTCGACCAAGAATACCCGAGTTTTTTAAGAATTAAAAAAAGTACTTTAAAATGATAATCTTGTTCATTTCCAACGGTATAAACCATCCCATTAACATCGGGCATGTCTTTTGAACGCTGAATAGCGGTACCAATATCTTGTGTTATGTATACTGCGGTTCCATCGGAGCGCAATACCAATTTTTCATCCAAACCTTCATCGCTCAAATCACACCATATAGAGCCATCTTCTTTTTGGAAGAATACTCCAGATTTTAGCCCTTCATCAATACTGTCTTTTCCTAATAAATAGGTGTTGCTTTCATAATAAAGTTGATCAAAATCTACCCCTAGATTTTTATAGGTAACTTCAAAACCACGATATACCCAAGCATTCATTTCTTTCCAAAGAGCAAGTACATGTTCGTCTCCAGCTTCCCACTTTAATAACATTTCTTGTGCCTGAATTATGAGTGGTGCTTGTTTTTTTGCCAATTCTTCAGAAAGTCCTGAGGCTACTAAGTCAGCAATTTCTTTTTTGTATTCCTGATCGAACTTTACATAATAATTTCCAACCAATTTATCACCCTTTAAACCTGATGATTCTGGGGTTTCTCCGTTTCCAAATTTTTCCCAAGCAAGCATTGATTTACAAATATGAATTCCACGATCATTAATGATTTGGGTTTTGTATACTTTTTTTCCAGAAGCCTTGATGATTTCTGCAACAGAATATCCTAACAAATTATTACGAACATGTCCTAAATGCAATGGTTTGTTTGTGTTTGGTGAAGAATATTCAACTAAAACAGCTTCTTCATTCTTTTTTGGAAAGGTGTACCCAAAAGTGATATCCGAATAGATAGAATTGAAGAAATTAAGATAGAAAGTGTCTTTGATAACAAGGTTTAAGAAGCCTTTTACAACATTATATCCAGAAATCTCTGAAACGTTCTCAACGATATAATTACCGATATCTTCTCCTATTTGAACTGGATTTCCTTTTTTGTATCGCAACATCGGAAAAACTACGACTGTAATATCTCCCTCGAATTCTTTTCTTGTTGCTTGGAATTCGACAGACGGAATTTCTGTATTGTAGATTGCTAAAAAACCTTCTTTTACTTTGGTTTCTATGATGTTTTGAATATTCATTGATTGCAAAAAATTGAATTGCAAAATTAAACATTTTTATTTGTTTTTTTGAATGATTTTTGCTCAAGAATAATTGTATTTTTACAAAACGAATTAAGCTTGTAAAACTCCTTACAATTGAAAGGTGTTATTGCTTAGTTAATGAGTACTGTAATCAATTTTATTTTGATTTAAATCAGTACATAAAGTTTATAGAAAACCAACTTTACATGGAAAAACACCTAGAAAACCTCCCAAAATTAGCTCAAGATGCTCATAAAGAAAATAAAAAGTATTTTGCAAACTTAAGAAAGAGAACACCTAGAGATTTGGATTATGTAATGCAGGACTTACACGATAAAGAATTTGAAAAAACAGATTGTTTAGAGTGTGGTAATTGTTGCAAAACAACTTCCCCAATATTTACTGATAAAGATACTGAACGAATTTCTAAACATTTAAAAATGAAGGTCTTTGATTTTAAAAACCAATATTTAGAAAGAGACCAAGATGATTTTATGGTTTTAAAAACGTCACCTTGTTCATTTTTTGATGATAAAGATAATACCTGTTTTATTTACGATGTTCGTCCAAAAGCATGTTCAGAATATCCGCATACAAATAGAAGAAAATTCATTCAAATTACAGATTTAACAATCGCTAATACAGCTATTTGTCCTGCAACTTATAATATAGTTGAAGCTCTAAAAAAGCATTATCCCTTTGAACCCAACAAGAAAATCAAAAGGAGTTAACATATATTTAGCGTTAAAGTATTTTGTAAATAAGATCTCAAATAAGATTTTGGCACAATAATTGTAATTGTTATAAATGAAGATTTTAGTGAACTATCTTCATTGTGTTTATTATTTGAATTAGTTAATAAAACCATCTCGAAAGAGATGGTTTTTTTATGAATTCAAATAAAATATGGAAACAATAATTTTATTTTTTAATTGAAGATGTTTAGTCTTCCTATTTTTTTCTTCACCTACCAAAGTACCTAGGTTTTTTTTAAATGGCACTAATAATATCATATTTGGTAATGATGTGATGGTTGCCATTTTCTAAATCAACAATAACAGCGTCATTTTCATTGGTAATTAGCTTTGAAACATCTTCTAGTGTTGTCATTTTCTTTACAATTGGATAGGGTTTTCCCATGATCTCTTTAATTGGTTTTTCTGCAATATTTTTATCTTTAATAAAGTATTGTAACAAAATAGATTCATCAATGGCACCCACAAAACCATTCATGTCTTTTACGGGTATTTGTGATATTTTAAAGGTTTTCATTCGCTCAATGGCGTGAGAAACTAACTCTTCAGTTTGAACAGTTACTAGAGGTCTTTCAGCATTGTTTTTAGTAATATCTGCAGCAGTCTTAATTTTTTCTTCCAAAAAACCTCGTTCTCGCATCCAATTATCGTTAAACATTTTGCCGACATATCTACTTCCGTGATCGTGAAATAAGACTACTACAACATCCTCTTTGGTAAAATGCTCTTTTAATTGAAGCAATCCCTTTACGGCAGCACCTGCTGAATTTCCTAAAAACATCCCTTCTTCTTTTGCTAGGCGTTGGGTATAGATTGCAGCATCTTTATCAGTTACTTTTGTAAAACCATCAATGATACTAAAATTCACGTTTTTTGGTAATATGTCTTCCCCAATTCCTTCTGTGATGTATGGATAAATTTCATTTTCATCAAAAACACCTGTTTCATGATATTTTTTAAAAACAGAGCCATAGGTATCAATTCCCCATACTTTAACAGTTGTTCCTGCTTCTTTTGCTTTCATTTTTAAGTAACTCCCTACACCAGAGATAGTACCACCTGTTCCTACACCCACTACAAAATGAGTTACTTTTCCTTCTGTTTGTTTCCAAATTTCTGGTCCTGTACTTAAAAAGTGAGCTCTACAATTACTTGGATTATCGTATTGATTTACATACCAAGAATTAGGAGTTTCTTCTCCTAAACGCTTCGAAACAGAGTAGTAAGAACGTTCGTCTTCCGGTTCAACATTTGTTGGACACACAACTACTTTCGCTCCAACAGCCCTTAAAATGTCTATTTTTTCTTTTGATTGCTTGTCTGCCATTACAAAAACACATTTGTAACCTTTGACTATTGCAGCCAACGCTAACCCCATTCCAGTATTTCCAGAGGTTCCCTCTATAATGGTTCCACCAGGTTTTAAACGGCCATCTTTTTCAGCATCTTCAATCATTTGCAACGCCATTCGATCTTTAACCGAGTTTCCTGGATTAAAAGTTTCGTATTTTGAAAGTACTAAACAAGGAAGTTCTTTTGTTAGAATATTTAATTTTACTAGAGGAGTGTTCCCAATTGTTTCTAGTATGTTTTCAGCGTAGTCCATTGATATCATTTCTCTTACAAAGATAGAGGTTTTTTTGAGTGCTTGCTAATAAGGATGACATTTCAATTAACTTTTTGGTGAACCTGCAAAACAGCTACTTATGCAAACCTAATAGATGTTGAAGGCTGAATTTTAGTAATGATATATGAAGGGATAATGAGCATTAGAAAAGAGATCAATAAAGTTCCAATGTTTAGAAGTAATACATTATTTAAAGTGATATATACAGGCATCGTTGTTACATAGTACGTTTCTGGATCTAGTACAATCAGTTCAAAATAATACTGAATAAATATGATAGACAGTCCAATCATATTTCCCCAAAACAGTCCTTTTAAAATAAGGTAAGAAGCATTGTATAAAAATATTTTTCGGATGCTATAATTTGTTCCTCCCAAAGCCTTTAGGATGCCAATCATTTGAACGCGTTTTAGAATTAAAACAAGAAGTGCTGTAATCATATTTATTCCTGCAACCAAAATCATTATCACAATTATAAACCAAATGTTATTGTCAAAAAGTTGAATCCATTCAAATACAGCTGGATTAATTTCTAAAATAGTTTTACTATTTAAAGTGGCTCCAATTTGACTGTAAATTTCTTTGCCTTTCTTTTCGATAGTATTAAAATCATCTAAGAGAACCTCAAATCCACCGACTTCATTACGAGACCATTTATTAAGATTTTGAACTTCTCTTAGATCACCAATCATCATGCTGTTATCGAATTCGGTAAAGCCTGAATTATAAATTCCAACGATGATATATTTTCTATTTGAAGGTAATTTACTAGAACTGGTTTTGAGAAAAGTAGCTAAAATCGTGTCATTTAATTGTAAGTTCAAACGATTTGTTATTTTTTGTGATAATAACACTTCTTTTGTTCTTGTAAGTTTTAAATTAGGAATTCTACCTGCAATTAAATATTCTTTAAAAAAAGTCCAGTCATAATCTGTACTAACGCCTTTAAAAATAATACCCTCAAAGTCAGTTTTGGTTCTTAATAATCCCGCTTTATTTGCAAAAACTTGAATATTCTTAATTCCTTCAATCTCATTAAAATCAGGGTAAAAATCTTGATTTTTTTTAATTGGAACGACAGAAATGTTGGAATTATTAGTATCGTAATTTACTATCTGGACATGTCCTTTGAAACCTGCAATTTTATCACGAATTTTATGTTGTAATCCGGCCCCAGTGGCAATTGCAATAAGCATAATAATAACACCCAACGCAATTGCTGTGATCGCAATTTTTATTATTGGAGATGAAATACTATTTTTATACTTTTTGTCAGCAATAATGCGTTTCGCAATAAATAACTCGTAATTCAAATTGATGCTTCTTTTTAAACCTTTCAAAAGTACATATTTATTATTGTTTTTTATATTCAATCAACTGCTCATTTCTCATGCACAAAATTCTTTACGTCCTTTAGAAAATAAATTGAAACAAATAGGGCATGTTCAAACAGGAGCTGAAAGGACTGATATTTATCTGCCTTTTTTAAAAGGTAAAAACATCGCAGTTGTTAGCAATCAGACTTCTGTTATTTATACTTCCAGAGATTCTATTTTTGAAGTATTTCCTGGGGAAAAGAATGCTTATTTTGATCATATAGAATATAACAACACGCATTTAGTTGATAGTTTATTGTCTTTAAAAGTTTCTGTAAAAAAAGTATTTGCTCCAGAACATGGCTTTCGAGGAAAAGCGGATGCAGGTAAAATTATAAAAGATGGATTCGATTCTAAAACAGGATTACCTATTATTTCTTTATATGGTATCAATAAAAAAACTTCTGCAAAACAATTACAAGGAATTGACGTGGTTATTTTTGATATTCAAGATGTAGGTGCCCGTTTTTATACTTTTATATCAACATTACATTATGTAATGGAAGCTTGTGCAGAATCAGGGATTCCTCTACTAGTATTAGACAGACCTAATCCCAATGGACATTATATTGACGGGCCTGTTTTAGAAGCCAAACATAAGTCTTTTGTTGGGATGCATCAAGTTCCTGTTGTATATGGAATGACTATTGGAGAATATGGATTAATGATCAATGGAGAGCGTTGGTTAAAAAATGGAGTTCAATGTGATTTGAAAGTAATTCCTTTAGATAATTATTCACACAAAACCATATATAGTCTCCCAATAAAACCTTCTCCCAATTTACCCAATGATAAAAGTATTAATTTGTATCCAAGTTTGTGTTTCTTTGAGGGAACCAATGTTTCTGCTGGTCGGGGAACAAAGTTCCAATTTCAAATATACGGTTCTCCTTTTTTGAAAAACACCAATTTTGAATTTATACCTCAATCTAATGATGCTGAAAAAAATCCTAAAAACAAAAATCAAAAATGTTTTGGGGAAGATTTGAGAACAAAAAAAAGGTTGAATCAATTAGATTTGTCTTATCTGGTTAAAGCTTATAAGAATAATTCTTCCAAGGTTTTTTTTAAGAGCTTTTTTACGACCCTAGCGGGAACAGAGAAGTTACAGCAACAAATAGAACAGGGAATGTCTGTAAATGAAATAAGAAGTACATGGACAGAAGGCCTTCGCAAATTTAGAATTGTTAGAGAAAAATATTTGCTATACAAGTAAAAGGTGTGCTTATTCTTTTAAAAATAAATTAACGATCCTCAATCCTGGTTGGCTTTTTATATCCCTGAAAAGGTTGTTTTAATAGCTCTTTCAGAGAAGAGTTCCTCTCTTCATCTGGGAATGTGTCTACCCCATAGACGATCTTGTCGGGATTCATTTCCAAGTAGGTACCTAACATTCTATCCCAGATAGAGAAAATATTTCCATAGTTAGAATCTGTGTAAGGTAATTTGTAATGATGATGAATCTTATGCATGGATGGAGATACAATAAAGTAACTCAGAATTTTATCTGTCTTTGGTGATATTTTTATGTTTGCATGTGTAAATTGTGTAGAAACCAGAGAGATAGATTGATATAACATCACAATTGCAATTGGAGTTCCTACGACTAACACACCCAATAAGGTGAACGAAAAACGAATAACACTCTCAATAGGGTGATGCCTGTTCGCAGTAGTTGTATCTACTTTATGGTCTGAATGATGAACCAAATGTACCATCCATAACGGTTTTACTTTGTGTTCTGTATAATGCGCTAAATACGCTCCGAAAAAATCTAAAAATAGAATCCCCAAGACTACATATAGCCAAAGAGGCATTTCTGGTAACCAATTAATGATTCCAAAATTAGAGGCCTGAACCCAATCGGAAGTATGTAACAATACAAAAGCCAGCGAGAAATTAATCAGTACAGTTGTAAATGTAAAAAACAAGTTCGGAAAAGCGTGTTTCCATTTTTTGTAATCAAATTTAAAAAAAGGAAAAGCTCCTTCTAAAAGCCAAAAAAAAGTAATTCCACCTACTAGAATCAAGCTCCTATGAAGTGAGGGTATCGTTTCAAAATAATTAAAAATAGTATCCAAATTTGTTTTTTTTCTAAAATAATAAAAATTAATTAATTATTAATAAGGGAGCCTTTTGAATTTCCAGTATAAATATTTTTATTTATTGGATTTCAAAATTAAATATTCTTAGTTTTGTAACTTAGTAGTAAGCAAACTCTAGCATCAATTTAAATAGCATGTACAGATTTATTGTAAGACCGATACTCTTTTTATTCGACCCAGAAAAAATCCATCATTTTACATTCTTTCTTATCAAAATACTTTGTAAAGTTCCACTTGTTCCTATGATATTTAAAAGTTTATATCGTATAGAAGATAAGCGCTTGGAGAGAACTTTATTTGGAATAACCTTTAAAAACCCTGTTGGTTTAGCTGCGGGATTTGATAAAAATGCAGTCTTATACAACGAATTAGCTAATTTTGGTTTTGGATTTATAGAAATTGGAACCACAACTCCAAGAGGACAAGTTGGAAACCCTAAAAAAAGATTATTTAGATTAAAATCTGATCAAGGAATTATCAACAGAATGGGCTTTAATAATGAAGGTATTGAAGCAGTGATCAAAAACCTAAAAAAGAATAAGGGGCAGGTCGTTATAGGTGGAAATATTGGGAAAAATACAACAACAAGTCCTGAAAATTATACAGAAGATTATTGCGAAGTATTCAAATCACTACATCCTTATGTAGATTATTTTGTTCTGAATGTAAGTTGTCCTAACGTAGGTAGTCATGCAAAATTAAACGATAAAGACTATTTGGTCGAATTGATAACTGCTTGTAAAAAACTAAATTTACAAGAGAAATTACAAAAACCAATTTTATTAAAAATTGCTCCAGATCTAAATACCATTCAACTAGATGAAATTATAGAATTGGTTAACGAAACCAATATAGACGGTGTAATTGCATCCAATACGTCAACAAGTAGAGTGGGCTTGAAGGCTTCTAAAGAACAATTAGCTAAAATTGGCCCTGGTGGTCTAAGTGGTCAACCTGTAAAAAATAAAAGTACAGAAGTGATACAATATTTAGCGGATACTTCTCATAAATCTTTTCCAATTATTGGAGTAGGGGGTATTCATTCTGAAAAAGATGCATTAGAAAAAATAAAGGCAGGTGCAGACTTAGTTCAAGTATATACTGGTTTTATTTATGAGGGACCGAACTTGATTAAACGAATTAATAAAGCAATTTTACAACAATCTTAACTTTTTGAAGAAATTATAACTATTTTGTAGCATACAATCTATAGTGGTTTTTTACATGTTTGAAATTCTTTTTCCTTTTGCAATCGCAACGTTTATTTTAGCAATTTCTCCGGGTCCTGATAATATTTTTGTTCTTACACAAAGTATTGTTAATGGGAAGAAATTTGGTTTGGCTACCGTTTTTGGTTTAATGACGGGGTGTATTCTCCATACTTCATTCGTTGCATTTGGTGTTTCAGCAATTATCAGAGAAAACGAACGTATTTTTTTGATAATTAAAATTGTAGGCGCTAGTTACCTTCTATATTTAGCCTTTAAAGTATATAAATCTAATGCGAACATTGTTTTACCTGGAACTGCTAAAAAAAATCAATCGGTTTTTCAGTTGTTTAAAAAAGGTTTTTTAATGAACGTATTAAACCCAAAAGTGACTACTTTTTTTTTAGCCTTTTTTCCACAATTTCTTTTTTCTGACGCTATTTCAATTGTATTACAGTTTTATATACTAGGAGCAATATTTATTACAATATCTTTTTCAGTCTTTTCAACAATAGCTATTCTAGCAGGAAGTATTTCTAATTATATAAGAGCATTTTCCAAAATCGAAAAATTATTAAAATGGGGGCAAATAATTGTATTTGTTTTTATTTCTGTAATGATATTGTTATAATATACGAGTCATTTTTTCGTATATTTATGTGTGCATAGGAATTTTATTTTTTGTGTATTAACCAAAATAAAAGTGGTTCAAAAATACTTAAAATGAGTTTTATTAGAGTTTTATTAGCTATTTTATTTCCTCCTCTTTCTATAATAGATAAGGGTTGTGGATCTTTTTTTATTGTTTTTTTACTCACGCTTTGTGGGTGGATTCCTGGAGTAATAGGTGCCTTAGTAATTTTGAATAATCCTAAAAATTGATTTTTTAATTAATTTGTTGACCATTTTTACCTCTTTTAGATGTTTGTAATAAAACAACATTGTTTGACGTGTCATGAATGCCTAAAACTAAAACCTCACTCAAGAAATTTGCAATTTGTCTGGGTGTAAAGTTTAGAACAGCAGTTACCTGTCTATTGATTAAATCTTCTTTAGAATACAAATTTGTAATTTGAGCACTGCTTTTTTTGATTCCTAGATCGCCAAAATCAATTTTTAACTGATAGGCGGGTTTTCTGGCTTTTTTAAAATCACAAACTTCAATAATAGTTCCTATTCTGATGTCAATTTTTATAAAATCTTCGAATGTAATTTCTTTTTTCATTTTCTTCTTTTTCCAATTTTCTGAATTACCCATAAAGGACCAATCAATAAAAATTGTAAATCTTTTGCAAATGAGGGTTTTTTCCCTTCTATTTTGTGGCCCCAAAATTGTCCAACCCAACCAACTACAAAAATAATAATTGATGCAGTTAGAAGGTCAATATTATTTGACATCCAGAAATTACCAATAATACATAGTAGCATGATCAACAACATTTCTAAAAAATACCAAAAGCCTAAAGCCAAGTAGAAAAAAGAAATTAGAATTCCAATTACTACAGCCCAATTCTCTATTAAGGGATTATATAAGCCCAATAAATCCTCTAAAAGAATAGTTGGAATACTCATTAAAAGTCCAATAACACTATAAAATATTACTGGAACACAAATAAAATGAATTAATTTATTGGTCTCATTTTGATGGCTCACAGCGTACTCATCAAACCATTGTTTTGCAGTTTTCATAATGCTATAAATTAGAAACTAAATATATGGGTATTTTAAGAAATAGAAAATTAATTTAGGCAATAACTATGAATTAGAACTCATTTTTTCTATATAAGAACAAACTATTTATTATAATTAAGGTCTAAATTTAAACTTTCCATTTTTATGAAAATATTAAATTTTAGTTCTTTATTCATTATGTTATTTTTAATGAATTGTACTTCATCACCAAGTATAATAGAAGAAATAGAAGTTCCTGTAACATATACAAATCCAAATATTTTATTAGTTATTGCAGATGATGTTAGTAAAGATGCTATTCCTAATTACACAGAAGGAGCTGTAAAAGCTAACATGCCAACTTTAGAAAGTTTAATAAATTCAGGAATTACATTTGATAATGTTTGGGCATATTCAGTATGTACCCCATCAAGAGCTTCAATAATGACAGGTAAATACGGAATTAAAACAGGTGTTTTAAAAGTTGGTGATCCTATTTCTATTTCAGAAAATTCACTACAACAGTTTATAGCTAACAATACCAATGATACCTACTCAACTGCCATTATAGGAAAATGGCATTTGTCAATGAATGCTGCTGATCCAATAACAATGGGGGTTAATTATTTTGCGGGTATTTTAAATGGCGCCATTTCAAATTATACTAGTTGGCCTCTGGTAGAAAACGGAATAAGATCAACTTCTACAGAATATGTCACAACAAAATTAACAGATTTGTCCATTGATTGGGTTGGGACTCAAACAAAACCTTGGTTTTTATGGATGGCTTATAATGCACCTCATACTCCTTTTCATCTAGCGCCAATTAATTTACATTCTCAAGGAAGTTTAGCAACTGATATGGACGCTATTAATTCAAATCCTCTGCCTTATTATTTATCTGCTTTAGAAGCTATGGATAGAGAAATGGGGCGTTTTTTAAGTAGCTTGTCAATTAAAGAAAGAGCAAATACAATTATCATTTTTATTGGTGATAATGGTTCACCAAATAGAGTTGCACAATTTCCTTACAGAAACTCAACGGTTAAAGGGAGTTTGTATCAAGGGGGAATTAATGTGCCAATGGTTATTTCTGGAGCAGGAGTAAAAAGGATGGGGGAGAGAGAATCTGGGCTGATAAATTCTACAGATTTATTCACTACTATTGGAAATATTGCTGGAATTCAGATTAAAGAAATTGAAAATAGTATCAGTTTTTATGATGCATTTATAGATACAAATGCTACTAGAAGAAATTATGTGTATTCTGAAAAAGAAGACGCTTATTCAGTTAGAGATACAACTTACAAATACATAAAGTTTGAAAATGGGAGAGAGGAGCTCTATAATTTGTCCATTGATGCTTATGAAAAGGTGAATTTAATGAACAATACATTATCTTCTGAAGCTTCTGAAGCAAAGTTAGCTTTAATTGTCGAGGCAGAGAGAATTCGCAGTTAAATAAATACGATCAACACTATTATGCTTTAAAAAATAAGGTCTATTTACATGATGGTAAATGTTTTTCCAGGTTCAGCCAATTCTGTGTTTTTAAAAATTTCCTGGGCTTCTTTTTTAAATAAATTTAGGTCTTTATATCTTCCTGAGTAATGACCTAAAATTAACTGATTAACATTTGCCTGTTTTGCAATAGTAGCAGCTTGTTTTGTGGTTGAGTGTTTTGTTTTTTTAGCCAAATCTTCTCTGTCAGCTAAAAAAGTAGCTTCATGATATAAGATATCCGCATTTTTAATAATGGGTATAATCTCTGGTTTGTAGCTAGTGTCACTGCAAAACGCGAAACTCAGAGGTTTTGTAGGAGGAATTGTCAATTCTGAATTAGATACCATTTCACCGGTAGATAAAACAATATCTTTTCCTGCTTTTATATTCAGATAATCCGCCTTATCAATTTCTTTATAATTGCGAATATTATCCATGTGCAGTTTTTTAGATTTCTCTTTTTCTGTAAACAAATAACCGTTTGTATATACTCTATGGTCCAGCGGAATTGTCCTAACTGTAACCTTGTCATCTTCAAAAATGAGTTCACTTTTATTGGAGGATAATTCATGAAAAGTCATTTTGTATTTTGCGTGAGATTGAGAAATTTTTAATTGTAATAAAGTAACTTCTTTAATTCCTTTAGGGCCATATATGTGAAGTTCTTTTTCTCTGTTTAAAATTCCGAACGTGGCTAACAAACCAACTAAACCATAAAAATGATCTCCATGGAGGTGAGAAATAAAAATATGATCAATTTTAGAAAAGCCTACTTTATATTTTCGCATTTGACGTTGCGTCCCTTCACCGCAATCTATTAAAAAATGCCTATTATTTATTGCTAGGTATTGTGATGTAGGAAAGGCATTTATTCTTGGTGTAGCTGAATGACAGCCTAAAATAGTTACAGCGATACCCATCTTGTTACAAAGCGTTTAAAGATAATTTATTTCCATTATCAGTAGTTATTAAAATCCTAATTCTCTCTCTATTGTTTCCATCTCAATTATATCTTCTGCCTCCTGCATAGTGGGAACTATATTGAAGTTTTCTGGAAAATCACGTATGTTAATTATTGAGTTGATCAGCACGAAAGAAGTGCCATTTTGTTTTTTCTGTTTAGCAATATTTAAGAATGAAAAAAAATCTTTTGTAGTGGTTTTAATTGTATCAGAAACTTGAACTACAATATTTTCTTTTTCAATTTTTTTTTGGTCCTTCACAAATGCATCAAAAAAGTCAGAAAAGGTATTTTCACTAGAAGTAACCAGTAGGAATGTTTTTTTGTTTTCTATTAGCATAATTTATCTTTTAACTTGTTGAGCTAATAAATAAATTACAGCCATTCTAACAGCCACGCCATTTTCTACTTGGTCCAATATAATTGATTCATTAGAATCTGCAACTTCACTTGTAATTTCTACTCCTCGGTTGATGGGTCCTGGATGCATGATTACAATTTTTTTATTGAGCTTATCTAGAATTTCTTGATTGATTCCAAAAAGTTGTTTGTATTCTCTGGTCGAAGGAAAATAGTTGATATCCATTCTTTCATGTTGAACTCTCAAAACATTGGCAACATCACACCATTCGAGTGCTTTTTTTAGATTTGTTTCTATGGTGACCCCTAGACTCGTAATATATTTAGGAATTAGCGTGGTTGGTCCACAAACTTTTACTTCAGCACCTTGTAATTGCAGTGCAAATATATTAGACAAGGCAACTCTAGAATGAAGTATATCTCCAACAATAAGCACCTTTTTACCCTTTACACTTCCTAATTTTTCTCGAATAGAATAGGAGTCTAATAATGCTTGTGTTGGGTGTTCGTGGGTGCCATCTCCAGCATTTATAATTTTGGCGTCTACATGGTTTGATAAGAAGACACCTGCTCCAACATTTCCATGTCGCATCACAACAATATCAACCTTCATTGCTAAGATATTATTGACAGTATCTATGAGTGTCTCTCCTTTTTTTACTGAAGATTGACCTGCTGAAAAGTTTATTACGTCTGCAGAAAGTCGTTTTTCTGCTATTTCAAAACTAAGTTTTGTACGGGTACTATTTTCAAAAAACAAGTTGGCAATAGTAATGTCTCTTAAAGAAGGGACTTTTTTAATAGGTCTATTAATTACTTCTTTAAAATGATCTGCAGTTTTAAAAATAAGATCGAT
>MDSY01017604.1_pt1 | contig 17444 bp, 10 predicted proteins | sample 811131 | NCBI WGS metagenome assembly MDSY01 (sample SAMN05326643, study PRJNA326480) | marine metagenome | isolation source: seawater | place: Atlantic Ocean: South West | collected 2010
ATGGAATTATAAGTGTGCCTATTGTGGGTCAGGAAAAAATTTAACAATGGATCATGTAGTTCCTCGGTGTAAAGGAGGAACAGATTTCACAAAGAATGTGGTGTGTTGTTGTCATAAATGTAATCAAGATAAAGCACATACTCCTTGGGAAGAGTGGTATCTTTCGCAAGACTTTTTTAATATTAATAAGTATGAAAGAATAAAGGAGTGGATGCAACCAGAACAACCACAGAATTTATTTTCATATAAACCAAGACGTAACAATGCAAGTTGAATAAATAGATCAGCAGTATATACTGCTTCAACTGGTAAATACCGAACATAATCAATGGCTACGCCGATTAAGATAAAAAGGTCTGCGGTACCTGGTAAAAGACCGCAGGTTTCAGACCTACAGGTAGGAGAATTAGCACTCAATACATATGATGCTGAACTTTTAACCCTTAGATCTAGAGCAGGTATTGGAACTGAAGTAGTAAGAATAGGTGCTGGAGCAACAGTTACAAATGTAATCTATGTCACAAAAGACGGAAACGATAATAATACAGGACAAAAACTCGGAGACGCCAAAGCAACAATTAAAGCCGCAGTCGGAATCGCAGCAGCAGGAGACGTTATTAGGGTTAGTGCTGGATCTTATGTAGAAAATAATCCAATTACTATTCCACCTCAAGTTAGTATTGTTGGTCATAGTTTAAGAGAAGTATCAGTAACACCACAAAATGCTGGTAGTGATTTATTTCATGTATCACCAGGAAATTACTTATCAGAATTATCATTTACAGGAACATTAAATTCTGGTAAGGCTGTTGTTGCTTTTGATGCAAGTAAACCAAGATACTTAACACAATCACCATACGTCAGTAACTGTACTAATTTTATTAATAATAGTATAGGATTAAAGATTGATGGTAATCATTCTGTTGGTCCATTTAGAGCAATGGTAACAGATGCCTTTACACAATATAATGCTAACGGTATTGGTGTTTCAATTACTAATGAAGGATATGCTCAAATAGTTTCTATGTTCACTATCAATAGTGATATTGGAATTTATTGTGGTAGTGGTGGTCAGTGTGATATAACAAACTCAAATTCATCCTTTGGTAATTATGGATTAGTTGCTGATGGTATAGGTTCTAGAAAATTTACTGGAATTGTTACTAGTTCTCAGACAGAAAATAAAGATGAATTTGTATTGGATTTAAATACACCAACAAAAAATGTATCTGGTTTTGTTTATGATAATGTATCTGGACTTGCTACAGTTACTGCCAATTCTCATGGGTTTGATGTTGGTATGGGAGTAACTCTTTCTGGTATTAATTTAACATGTCCATATGGAACTAAGAGTTACCCTGATGGTAATGTGGGACATGTTTTTGAAGTCAAGTCTGTTCCTGATGCTAATTCATTTACTGTTAATGTAGGACCATCAACTGTTTCTCATACTTATGTTGATCAAGGAACGGCAAAATTAGATATAGTAAGACCATATGATGGACAAGTAGTTTACTTTGGATCTTTATATAAAGAAGTTGAAAATGTAATTATAACCAATGGTGGTTCTGGTTATACTAGTCCACCTACTGTAACTATAGATGCTCCTGGAACTGCTTGGGGAATACAAGCAACTGCTGTAGCATCAATAAAAAATGGTAAGGTGGATAATATTGATATAATTTCTACTGGTCGAGGATATACTTCCACACCTAACATTACTATTACTGGTAGTGGTAGTGCCTCATTGACCATGAAACCAAAGTATTATTCTGTATTAAAATCTACTCCAGTTTCAAATGGTATTTCTACTATTACTGTAAATGATAATGTACCTTATGCGGTTGGTGTAGGAACTACAGTTCCTTTCTATAAGCAGAGTAGAATATTGGCATCCAGTCATTCTTTTGAATACATAGGATCAGGAACAGATCTTATTAATTCACTTCCTTCTAGAGGTGGTGTTGCTATTCAAGATAATGAGATTGATGATAGGGAAGGTGGACTAACTATCTTTACAAGTACGGACCAAATTGGTAACTTTAGGATTGGTGATGGTGTTATCATCAATCAACAAGCAGGAACTATTACTGGAGAGTTTTATTCCAAGAGTTTGTTCTCTCAAATGACACCATTCATTCTAGCATTAGGAGGAGATTAAAAGAATGGCATTAGCACTCAACGTATTCCAAACAGTAACTCATGTTGCAACCACAGGAGCGGTTGGAATTTATACAGCTCCAGTTGGATATACTGGTGTTGTTCTTTTGGCTCAAGCAGCAAATGTTGGTAGTCAAACACGTACAGTATCTTTATCTCATAAGAGATCAAGTACAACTACAGAAATAGTAAAAACATTGCCTATTGAGGCAAGTGATACTGCCAATTTACTTCCAGGAAAACTTGTTCTTGAAACTGGTGATAGTCTAGAAGTATCTGCTAGCGCAGGAAGTGATATTAAATTCTTGGGAAGTATATTAGAGACACTTAACTAAAATGGCAAAATACATTAGCGGTAAAGTTAAAAACCTCCAGGTAGGTATAACGAGTTATAGTGAGGATAAACTTTCTCTTAACGTTGTAGGTATAGTAAGTGCCGCTAGTTATCATGGGAAAGATATAAATGTATCAGGTGTTTCTACCTTTAGTGATGATGTAGTTTTCATAGGTGGTAATAGTAATGCGAGATGGGATAAATCTAACAGTGATTTAGTTTTATTTAATGGTACTAGATTAATATTAGGATCTAATGAAGATTTCCAAATGTGGCATGGAGGTAGTCATACCTTCATAAAAAATACTGGTGGCGATCTCAGAATTCGTGGTGATGTTATAAAACTTCAAAGAGAAGATAGTAGTGAGACATATCTTCAAGCTAATGTTAATCAAGATGTAAAATTATTCTTTAATGGTAATGAGAAATTTGCTACTACAAATGAAGGTGTTATAGTATCGGGTATTTTAACTGCTACTACTGGAAATTTTACTGGTAATGTTTCCATAGGTGGTACACTAACATATGAAGACGTAACTAATATTGATTCTGTAGGATTAATAACAGCAAGAGAAGGTATAAGAATTGGTGCTGGTAAGAGTTTGGGTGTAGGAACTAATAGTCCTCTAAATGATTTGGATCTACATCAAAATAATGGGAGACAAAGATTTAATCAATATGGACATTATATAGCTAGAAATTTTGACGTTTCTGACTATTGGACATTTGCTCCAAGAAGTAATGGAAGTCTTGGTCTTGGTTATGGAACACCTGATAGTAATGGATTGGTATCATCTAGTGATGATAAAGTGACTATTAGCAGTACTGGTAATTTAACTGTTACTGGTAATATAAATGCGAATGGAAATATTGTAGGTGATAACTCAACAAATATAACTGGTATTAATGACCTTGAAGTAGCAAATGATTTAGATGTGGGAGGTCAAATTGTAGGTACTAATTCTAATATTTCAGGTATAAACTCTGTAACTGCTACAACTTTTTATGGTGATGGTTCTAAATTAACTGGAGTTTCTGGTGGTGGTATTGCTGGTATTAATACTACAGGTCAATCATATTTTAAAGATGTAGATATAAGTGGTAATTTAGAAGTTGCTGGTATTACTACGCTTGGTACTTATACTCATGCAACTAGGGTATATTTTGGTTCTGGAAATTCTCAATTTATTGATACAACAGGAGGTATTAACTTACAAACTAATACTAATAGAAATATAACACTTATGGTTAATGCCAGTGGTGGAAGTTCTGGATCTATTAAATTACAGAAATCATCTGGTTCAGATAGTCTTGTAGTTCATGGTCATGGTGGTATATCAATCGCTGGTGTTACTACATTTGGTGATGATGTAAATGTTGGTGCTGCCATTACAATGTATGGTGCTACTGGTATTATTAGTGCCACAAAATACTATGGTGATGGTTCTGCTTTAACTGGAGTTTCTGGTGGTATTGCTGGTATTAATACTGCAGGTCAATCATATTTTAAAGATGTAGATGTAAGTGGTAATTTAGAAGTTGCTGGTATAAGTACATTTCAAGATATACGTGTTAAAGGTAATAAGATTTTACTTGATCATGGTGGATCGATGTCAGGTGTCACTACAATCGGAAGTTATTATTATGATAGATTGGATATTTTTTCGGCCATAGGACGTGATCTTAATCCATATCAAAAAGATACTTATAATTTGGGATGGACAGGTGACTTTAGGTGGAAAGCATTATATGTAAGAGATATAAAACAATCTGGTGGTACATCAACATTTTTAGGAAGTGTTGGTATCGGAACAACAAATCCAAGTGCAGTTGCGGATACTAATAACACTACGATTATTAATGCTGGTATTGTTACTGCTATAAAATACTATGGTGATGGTTCTGCTTTAACTGGTATTTCTGGTGGTGGAACATCAGATAAAATTCAAGAGGGTAATACTTATGCAGAAGTTGTTGATAGTGGAAGTGATGGACACTTTAAAGTAGTAACGGAGGGGGCAGAGATATTACATGTCGCTAGCGGAACTTGGCCTCAAGTTGGTATTGGAACTAATAATCCACAAGATTCGTTACATATAAGATCAGGTACACCAGGAATTCGTCTTGCAGATGGAAACCTTGAGAGTAGAATAAAAGGTGATGGTGGAAATCTTACATTTGAGCTTCATAATAGTAGTACAGACTTCTCAGTAAGAACTAGCGTTCTGGATTCATCAACAATCTTTATGCTTAAAGGTAATGGTAAGGTTGGTATTGGATCTGTAGAACCAAAAGCAGCTTTAGATGTCGTTGGTGTTGTTAGTGCAACTAGTTTCTATGGTGATGGTTCTGCTTTAACAAATGTAACAGCATCAGGTTCAGGAGTAGGTGTCAAACGTTTTAATACTACTGTAGGTACAGCAGGAACTCTTAATTTTGGAACAGGATTATCAGTTACTGATGTGTCTGCTGGTATTGTAACTATTACAGGAGGGCAATTTACTACAGATTCAGAACAAAACTTATACGCAGGATATGAGGTTGCCTTACAATCAGATGCAAATACTTGTCACAATTTAGCATTAGGATATGAGGCTGCTTATTCTTTAAAGGGTGGTGATCATAATATTTTATTAGGATATAATGCTGGATATGGTAATACTACAGGAGCATACAATATTTTAATGGGAGCTGAAGCTGGAAAGTGTCTTACTGGTGCTAGTTATCATGTTGCTATTGGATATCATGCAGCTAGAAATTGTAATCATTCCACTACTGATGGTGGTGTTTATATAGGTTATCAGGCTGGTAAAGGTGCTAGTGGAAATTGGGATGTATTAATTGGTAAAAATGCAGGAGAGTGTGCTAGTAGTGGAGGTGCTAAAATTGGTTTAGGTGCCTGTGCATTACGTAATGATAGAGGTAATTATAATATTGGTGTTGGTTTTAATGCTGGTAGTAATTTAAATGGTTTACTTGCTGATAGAAATATTGCAATTGGATGTAATGTTAGTTTTCCAAAATCAGATGGAGAATGTCAGTTAGTAATCGGTCATGGAACAGATCTCTGGTTATCTGGAAATAATGATTTCAATGTTGGTATTGGAACCACTAATCCTAATGCTGCTGTTGGTGTTGGTAACACTGCCAAGTTATCAGTTGGTATTGTATCTGCCTATCAACTCTATGGAGATGGTTCAGGTTTAACTGGACTTTCTGGATGGGCACCAGACGCACAAAATAACTTAGTAGCTGGTACACTTGCTGGTTCCAGCCTTGATAATGATACTAATAATAACATTGCCATAGGATATAGTGCTGGTACATGCATTAATTCGGGTGATAGTAATATTTTAATGGGTAGAGAAGCAGGTGTTTCACTTACTAGTGGTAGTTATAATACATTTATTGGCTGTTGGGCAGGTCGTTGTAATACAAGTGGTGTATGTAATATTGCGATTGGTAGAGAGGCTCTAAAAAGTCACTGTGGAAGTGGTAGTCAGAATATAGTTCTTGGAACAGGTGTGTGTGCTGGATCAATGATAACTGGTGATAGAAACATTGTACTTGGTTATGGAGGAGGTAGATTTAGTAGTGGTAATAGTAATATCGCACTGGGTAGTCTGACCATGATGACTACTGGTTTCAGCACTAGCACGGTTGCGATAGGTGAGTGTGCTGGAAATCAAATGGCTAACACCTCAAATAATATAGTGATAGGTAAATATTCGGGTCGTTGTATTCAGTTTGGTTGTTGTAATGTTTATATTGGATGTGGAGCAGGTCAAGGAAGCTGCACTACTCTGACATGTAATCATGGTGACAAAAACATTGGCATTGGTATTGATGCTTTAAGAGATATTCGAAATGCAAACGTCAATGTAGCTATTGGATGTCATGCTGGTGCAGAACTTCTTTGTGGTGGTGGCAACGTTCTCATTGGTGCTCAAGCTGGTTGTAAAATTACTAATGGAGACAGTAATACATTCCTTGGTACTTATGCTGGAAAATGTGCTGCTGGTGATTATACATCTAGAAACACTTTCGTAGGTTACAATGCTGGTGGTAGTCAAGCTTCATTTACTGGAAGGTATAATGTTGCCATGGGTTCTTACGCAGGAGCAGGTGGTGGTGCTGGATGTAATAATGTTTTTATTGGTAAAAGAGCTGGATGTTCAGGATTCGGAAATTCATTTTCAGGTAATCATGTTGCCATAGGTAAGTTGGCAGGATGTGGATTGCAAGGAGATTCTACAGATAACATTTTCTTGGGTTGTTGTACAGGTCATGCTACTTGTGGTGGATCTATGCAAATTATGATCGGACGTGGTGTAAATGCACCTATTCTAAATGGATCACATCAATTTGCAATTGGTATTGGTAACACCGCATGGTTAACAGGTAATTCTGATTTCAATGTTGGTATTGGAACCACTAATCCTGATCCTGCTGTTGGTTCTGGTAACACTGCTAAGTTAAGTGTTGGTATATTATCTGCCTATCAACTCTATGGTGATGGTTCTAACTTAACTGGTGTTGGTGGTGTAAGTGGAGTAGGAACATTTAATGCTGCTGCTGGAATTGCCCATACAATTAATCAATATACTATTGCCTCATCATCATTTGAGACTTCTGAGTATACTGTTTATGTTGGAATAGGTACTAAAATACAATCACAGAAAGCACTTGTAATGGAATATGATGGATCTGCTTACTATCAAGAGTATGGTGTTATGTATAATAAAGATCATATAGTTTCTGTTGGGGCAAGGGTTGTTAGTGGTGTGGTAAGATTAGAACTTACACCACAAGTTGGTGTTAGTGGATTAACAACTTATAGATTCTCTAGACAAACAACATGACGCTAGAAATTAATGTAGGAGTAACATCATCAGTTACTCCAGTAATAAATTATACTCCAGATCCTATAGATGAATATATGGTTGTTGTTAACAATCCTGAAGACTGGTCTGTTGTTCATAATTATATTATTAATGAAAATGAAATTGATGGTATTCCAAATAGAAAGGTTGAGTGTAGTAATGAGCAACCTTTTTCATTAAGAACATCGATTTATAAAATGAGTGCTTCTGAGGCTAATGTTTTAAAAACTCATTCTAAAGTTGAAGATGTTGAATTAAATCCTGAAAAATATCCTCAACCTCAGTCATTAGATGTTGCTAGATATAAAAAAGATGTAGCATTCAATAAGCCATTTATAACAGCGGCAATGGGTTCTGAATCTATAGTTTATAATAATGGTATAAGGTCTAATTGGTCTATGTTATTTGCCAGTGAACCTTCTGGAAAACCATATAGAGGTGTTGGTATTACTAGTACTGATACTGTTAATCGTGATCTTTCTTTTTCATTGACGGGTAAGGGGGTTGATGCTGTTACTATTGATAGTGGTGTTGCTGTACTTCATCCAGAATTCTTAGATGATAATGGAAAAACTAGGGTAAAGGATGTAATATTAGATGGTCCATATAAAGTTGATCCTGATTATTTTGTTGGGTTGGGTGTTACTTACAATAAAGTTATTGATGGTGTTGATATAGGAGTTGGTATTGCTACAACATCAGCTGAAGAATGGTGGGAAAATAGTTCGAAAAGAAGTGCTAAGTTTTCAACAATAGGAACTGTTTTTATCTCATCAAGTTATACTTTAGGTCAAGCTTTTTCTAAAACTTCTACTGGAGAATCAAATCCTATTACAGGTGGTCATGGAACAGCATGTGCTTCTCAAATTGGTGGTAAATCATTTGGGTTGGGTTTTGAATCTAATTTATGGAATATTAGAATTTCATTAACTGATAATGGTGGAGTGATTAGTGGATCTACTGCTTTAAATGCATGTACGATATGGCACAAAGCCAAAAAAATTAATTCTAATGATCCAGATCCTACAATTTTAAACAATAGTTGGGGTAGTGGATCTGAATGTGGTGATAGTAATGGAACTTCTTATACCTATTGGTATAGAGGTAGTTCATCTACTTATACTGGCAATAATAGTGACACTAATGCACAAGCTAATATTCCATGTTGTGTAAATAAAAGATTTCGTTATAAATTAACTGGTTCTCCTTCTTCTGTTGGATATGGTGGAAAGGGAGAATATACACCTTCTGGATCAAGTACTAGTAGTGCTGCTGAAAACGCAATAGCAGCTGGTGTTATAGTTCTTTCTTCGGCAGGAAATAAGAATCAGAAATTAGCAGATAAAGATGATGTTGATTTTAATAATGCTTATAGTTCATCAACAAATTATATTAATAGAGTGGGTGGAGTACAGCAAGGATTCTCTGGTGATCATTTAAAAGGAAAGGGATGTATAAGAGTTGGAGCACTTGATTGTTCTGTTGAACCTTCTGATGAACTACAAGGAGCAACAAAATATACACCAAGAAAGGTTTGTTATTCTTCGAATGGACCGATGATTGATATTTGGTCACCAGGTGATAAAACTATGAGTGCTGGATATGCTAGTTATGAATCGTATCAACGACAAGATAATTCTAATTTTTATGATTATTGGTTTGGTGGAACAAGTGCTGCTTGTCCTAATGCTGTTTCTTTAGTTACTTTATATTTACAGTCTAATAGAAGTGCTAACCAAGATTGTGTAAGACATTGGTTAATTAATCATGCTTCAAAAAAAGGAGTAGTATCTGATCCATATCCGGATATAAATGATTCTGCTTATTGGGCAACTAATACTGTAGATTCACCAACGGTAGACTATGAATGTTATAATATTCGTGGTTGTGGTAACTTAAGAGGTGCTCCTAATAGAGCATTGTTTAATCCTTATGCTAATAATATTAAGTCTTCATTTACCAAGAATGAGTCCATCAAATCTCTTCATGATCGTATTTCTCAATCCTCACCACCAACATCATGGTCATCAGCAAAAGCAACATGGATGAATAACTGGTATGGTATAGCTTTTGGTAATGGTAAGTTTGTTGCTATTGCTTATGGAGAAAGTGGAGATGAGGGTAATAGGATTATGTATAGTGATGATGCTATTAATTGGTCAAGAACACCAGCACCTAATGCAGCATATTGGATGGGTATAACTTATGGTAATGATAAGTTTGTTGCTGTTGCTCAAGGTGGAGGAACTGGTAATAGAGTTATGTATAGTTATGATGGTGTCTATTGGAAATCAGCATCAGCATCATCAACATCCTGGTGGAGAAATGTAACCTATGGTAATGGTAAGTTCGTTGCTGTTTCTTATCAAAATGAAACTTCTAATACTGTAACAAATAATGTCATGTATAGTTCTGATGGTATTAATTGGACAGGAGCAACGGCATCAATGGAAAAGAACTGGACAAGTGTAGCCTATGGTGATGGTAGGTATGTTGCTGCTTCTGTTGGTACTTATTCTGTTAAAGATTTTATGTATAGTAGTGATGGTATCTCATGGACATCAGCAACAACATCAGGATCATATAATAATTGGACAAGTATTGCTTATGGTAATGGAAAGTTCGTTGCTGTTTCTGCTAGTGGAAGTGGTGGTAGGGTAGCTTATAGTACTGATGGTGGTGTCAATTGGACAAGATCAACTTCAATATCTGAACAAGGTTGGTGGGATATAACCTATGGTAATGGATATTTTGTTGCCCTTGCTAAGAGTGGAACTGGTAATAGGATATCATATAGTACTGATGGTATCACTTGGACAGGAGTATCAGAACCAGAAGACAATGATTGGAGTGGTATAGCCTATGGTAATGGTCTATTTGTTGCTGTTTCTGATGATGGAAATACAGGATCAGAAATTCATAGAGTCATGTATAGTCAACTTGATGGTTTTACAAGAAAACCTTTAACTCTTGAACTTGGAGATTCAAAAAAACCACCAACATCATGGACAGCGGCAACACCATCTTTTTCTTTTAGAGGTATTACTTATGGTAATGGAAAGTTCGTTGCCATTTCTGGTACTGGAACCGTTAATATATCATATAGTACTGATGGTAGTTCATGGACATCAACATCAGGACCAGAAAATAATAATTGGCAAGATATAACCTATGGTGGTGGAAAGTTTGTTGCCGTTTCTGCTGATGGAACCAATAGGGTATCGTATAGTACTGATGGTAGTTCATGGACATCAGCATCAGCAGCAGAAGAAAATGGTTGGGCGGATATAACCTATGGTAATGGTAAGTTCGTTGCCACTGCTCCTAATGGAACCAATAGGGTCATGTATAGTAGTGATGGTATTAATTGGACAGCAGCATCAGCAGCAGAACAAAATCAGTGGGTGGATATAATCTATGCTGATGGTAAGTTTGTTGCCATTTCTCAAACTGGAACCAATAGGGTCATGTATAGTACTAATGGTATCAACTGGACATCAGCATCAGCAGCAGAACAAGATAGTTGGCAAGATATAGCCTATGGTAATGGAAAGTTTGTTGCCGTTGCTAATAGTGGAACCAATAGGGTCATGTATAGTACTAATGGTATCAACTGGACATCAGCATCAGCAGCAGTACAAAATAATTGGTATGATATAACCTATGGTAGTGGATATTTTGTTGCCACTTCTTGGAATGGAACCGATAGGGCCATGTATAGTACTGATGGTATCAACTGGACATCAGCATCATTAACAGAAGAAGAACAGTGGATGGATATAACCTATGGTAATGGTAAGTTTGTTGCCGGTGCTGCTGGTGGAACCAATAGGGTTATGTATAGTACAGTTGATGGTTTTACAACAAAACCTGTTAGAATAAATAGTTAAAAAAATATCAATGGCAGATCAGAGTTTTGGTGTAAAGCAGTTAAATTTATTAGGATCTGGTGTTCCTACTATTGAAAGTCCTAGTGATCTAAATTTAAATGCTAATAATGTTGCTATAAGTACTAATTTAACTGTAGGAAATAAAGTAAGTGTATTATCTACAGGTATTGTTACTTCCGTAAGTGGTGTTGTTACATATTATGGTGATGGTTCTAATTTAACTGGTATAAGTACTGGTGGTGCTGGATGGACACCAGACTCACAAGAGAACTTATATGCTGGTACTAGTGCTGGTTGTTGTTCTAATACTCATGCTAATTTTAACGTTGCTATTGGATATAGTGCAGGAAGTAAACTTGGAAAAGAAGGATCTGGATGGGGTCAAGAGAATGTTTACATAGGAAAGGATGCTGGTGTTTGTGATGGGTATGGTCTTTGCAATACATTTATTGGAGCAAGGTCAGGTAAGAGTAATAATTCTGGTTTTTATAATACTTTCTTAGGGTGGTGTGCTGGTGCATCTAGCAGTAGTTCTAATGGTAATGTGTATATTGGTTTTAAAGCAGGTTCTTCTGCTAATGCTTATTGTAATACTTTCTTAGGAGCATGTTCTGGTAAGGGTGCTACCGGCGCATGTAATGTTGCTATTGGTCAACATGTAGCCCTTGCAAACAATAGTGGTACTTATCAATTAGCAATTGGTTCTGGTAATAATAATTGGATTGATGGTGATAATAATTTTAATATAGGTATCGGAACTAATACAACTGCTGCTGTTGGTGCTGGAGTTACTGCTAAGTTGTCAGTTGGTATTGTATCTGCATATCAATACTATGGTGGTTTTTTTGAATCTCTTGGTGTTAAGGGTAGTACGTCTGAAAGAATTAATATTGTTGCTAATAAAGTAAGTGCTGCTTCTAATATTAATATTGATGATGGTATGATTCATTATTTCACAACACAAGAAACAACTACATCAACACCTAATATCAAATCAACTAATGGTATTAATTCAGATCTTGCTGTTGGTGATAGTATTACAGTTGTTATTATTAATACAGCAGCATCTGCTGGATATTCGGCACAAATGACTATTGAAGGTTCTGCTCAGACGGAAAAATGGTTAGGTGCTAGTGCTCCTAGTACTGGTAGTGCTCAAGGACATGATGTATATACTTACAATATAATTAAGACTGCTTCTAATACTTATACTGTATTGGCAAACATGACAAACTTCGCATAATATTATGTCACCTTATACTACTATACGTGGATTGTCAGGTCCAGTTACTACTGGATTAAGTACATATACTCCTCCACCTAGTCCTAATGGGCAAGTTGAATGGACATCTCCTGGAACTTATACTTGGATAGTTCCACAAACAGTAACATCTATTAATGCCGTAACTGTTGGTGGTGGTGGAGGAGGATCACGTAGTCAAGGAAATTCCACTAAGTCTGGATCAGGTGGTGGAGGAGGAGCACTAGCATATGCTAATGGTATTAGTGTAACTGCCGGTGAAACTTTAACTATTGAGGTAGGTGCTAAAGGTAGTGCTACTTATGCTAATGGTGGCAATGGTGGATGGTCAAGAATAAAAAGAAGTAGTACTACTCTTCTAGGTGCTGAAGGTGGAGATGGTGGAACCTATCAAGGTGTTGGTGGTTATGGTGGAAACAGTTATACAAATGCTGATGGGTATGGTCAAGGTGGTACTGGTGGTACTTCCATTAGTAATGGTAATGGTGGAGGTGGAGGTGGTGCTGGTGGATATAATGGTAATGGAGGTGCTGGTGGATATGGTGCTGGTGGTAGTATTAATAGTGGAACTAGTGGAAGTAATGGTGGTGGAGGTGGTGGAGGATTTCAAACAGACTCTGGTGTTCCAGACAATGGAGGTGGTGGTGTTGGTTTAGATAAAAAGGGTTCGAGTGGTCTTGGTGGACCTGCTAATGATCATGGAGATGGTGGATCTGGTGGATCTAATGGTACTGGTAATGGTGGAAATTATGGTGGAGGAGGTGGATCAAGAGAAGATGATTCTTATGGAAATGGTGGTCAAGGAGGTTCTGGTGGTGTAAGGATTGTATGGGGACCTAATCGTACTTATCCAGATGATTCTGAGGATGTATAGATAGTATATTATATTTTTATTATGAAAACATTGTATTTTATAGCAGGACTTCCACGGTCTGGAAGTACTCTTTTATCTTCATTGTTAAATCAGAATCCAAGATTTTATTCAGGACCATCAAGTCCTGTTCTTGGTACAATGTATCATCTACATGATTATTTTCTAAGTGGTAATCAATTATATGATGGGTATCCAAAACCAACTCAAGTTAATAATATAATTGGATCTATTATAGATAATTGGTATAGTGATGTTGAACAGGAAGTTATATTTGATAAGAACCGTGCATGGACAGCAAGAGTTCCTTTTATTGAGGGATATATTAGACGAGAAGCAAAGATTATAGTTCCTGTAAGAAGAATAGATGAGATACTTACATCGATTCTTACTATGATTCATCGTAACCCTTTTAAGGAGGGGCAATCAAGAATTAATTTTGTAGATGAAATATTGGTTAAGAAGAATATTCCAATTACTGATGAGAATAGATGTAATCATGTTATAAATCCTGATGGTATAGTTTATGAGTCATTGAATGCTATTCAAATGGGTATTGAGAATGGATATAGTGACAAATTTCATTTTATAGACTATAATGATTTGATTGAAGATCCAAACGGTGAATTGAATAAGGTCTATGAGTTCTTAAATGAAGAACCATTTGAACATACTTTTAATGGATTGTTCAATCAACATAGAGAGAATGATTTATATACATATGGATTAAGTGATATGCATGAAGTTCATTCAGAGTTAAAAAAGATTTCACCGAACCCTTCCACCGTACTTCCTAAGTCTATTTTGGATCTATATAATAATAACAAACAAAATTTGGAATTTTGGCATACCTATAATGGCAATTACACACACTAGTAAAGTAACAAACTTGCGAATTTTAAATAATTCTGATAATATAGTATCTGAAGTTGAAGTTACTACTACATCTGTAGATGATTCTGATCCATCAAAACTTACTATAGAAAGTGAAGAGGCTTATGGTGTTGATACTAGTGGGGGAAATTCTGCTGTTGGATTTACTACATTTTCAAATCTAACTGAAGAAAAAGTTCTTACTTGGATAACATCAGATGCTACACGATCTAGCAAAAATGATAAAATAAAATTAAGACATGAGAATTGGATTAGTTCTGTTAAAAATCCTCCTGCACCAGCTGAAGTTGATAAATCAATTCCTTGGTAAACCTTTAAATTAAATTTGTAATTTCTTATTATGCCTCAAAAAAAATATTGTATTTTCCAAGTACAAGGTGGATTTGGAAAACATATTGCTTCAACAGCAGTAGCAAAATGTATAAAAAATAATTTTCCTGATAGAGAATTAATAGTAACTGGTGTTTGGATAGAAATATTTCAAAATCTTTCATTTGTGGATAGAGTATATCCATTAGGGAATACAAGTTATTTCTATCAAACTTATATTGAAGATATGGATTCATTAATCTTTGCTAATGAACCATACTTTACTACGGAGCATATTAATAAGACATTACCATTGATAGAGAGTTGGTGTAAGATGTATAATCTTACATACAATGGTGAGATGCCTGACATTAAATATAATGCTCTTCAAAGAAAAGTTGCTAATGAATATTGGCCTAGCAGAGCTAATGGTAAACCCTTTATGGTTTTACAAACTAATGGTGGATTGTTTCAAGAACAAAGACCATATCTATGGGCAAGAGATATGCCTGTAGCATTAGCACAGAGACTTGTGGATCATTATGCTGATGATTATCACATCTTTCAGGTAACAAGACCAGCATGTGAGATATTAGATGGTGTTGAAGCTGTGAAAGATCAAATGACTAACATGGAATTGGTTAGTATATTATTACAAAGTGATAAAAGAGTACTAATTGATAGTTGCCTACAACATGCTGCTGCAGCATTAGAAAAATCATCAGTTGTATTGTGGAATGGTACCAGTTCAAATGTATTTGGTTGGGATATGCATAGAAATATTCCAGCAAAGAAACCTGCTAAACTTAAATTACCTGCTAGTTATTTGTTTGATTTTGATTTTATGGGTAAGGAAGCTGAGTATCCGTACATAGACGATGATGATGAGATCTTTGATTTTGATAAGATTGTGGAGGAGGTTGATAAATTATGAATGTAGTTGGTCTTTATGGTGCGATTGGTTGGAATGTTTTAATTTCAAATAATCATAAGTTGGCAAAGGAAGTAGAAGAATCATGGACACATGGTGCGAGTGTAACTTTAATGAAAGATGGTGAACACTGTGTCAGTATTAGTGAAGAGAGATTAAGTAAGATAAAATATGATGGTAACTTTCCCAGAAAGTCTATTGAGTATTGTTTATCTGCTGCTAATTTAGATAAGAATGATATTGATTTGGTGATTATTCCAACGATGGCTAATCAACAATTCTATAAAAATTATATTAATAAGACAGTTGAAAGAAAAGTTAAAAGATATTTTCCAAAAGCAAAGGTAGAGATAGTATCACATCATTTGTGTCATGCTTATTCTTCTGTGTTTTCTTGTGATTATAATGAAGGTTCTTTTATTACATTGGATAATGCTGGTTCTGTTTTATTTGATGTTGTAGGAAATGTATTTGCTTGTGAGAATCATTCATTTGGATACTTTAATAAGAAGAAAAATCTATTCAAATATTATCCTGGTATTCCACAGACAAATAATCTAGCAAATTATTATTGGATGTGGGCACATTTTATTTACTGTAATAAACTTCAGAAAGAAATTAAACTTACAGATCCTTATTATAGAGAAACATTTTGTGGAAAGATAATGGGATTATCTGCTTATGGGAAATCAAAGAATTTAAAACAAGATTGGAGAATGCATTTTGAGGGTATACCACAGGTAGCACTTGGGTCTTATCCTCACAAGGATTTTAATTATCAAAATCTTTCTCCAGAAGATAAAGCACAGCAACTTCAATACAATTTTGAAAAGGCTATGCTTAAATGGATGAAGGAACTAAAGAAAGAAGATTACATTAGTGATAATCTATGCCTTGCTGGTGGTGTCTTTCTAAACATCCTTGCTAACTCTGTACTGCGTAAGAATAAGGTGGCAGACAATATACATATCCCACCATTCCCAGACGATACAGGACTATCTTTCGGGGCTGCAGCATATGGTGTGTTTAAGAATAAGGAGCAAGTAAAACTACCTCATAATATTTCACTATTTGGCAGGACATATAGTGATGAAGAGATTGAAGAAGCACTTGGGGATAAAAAGTATACGAAGTATAATAACTTTGGTGATTTGTGTGAGGTTACTGCTAAACACTTAGCAGATAATAAGATTGTAGGATGGTTCCAGAATAGATCCGAGTTTGGTCCTAGAGCACTTGGTTCTAGGTCTATCCTTATGAATCCTCAACCCAAGAAGAACAAGGACATTGTAAACTCACGCATCAAGCATAGAGAACAGTGGAGACCCTTTGCTGGCATTATGTTAGAGGAATATCAAGATGATTATTTTATGGAAGATTATCCTAATGAATATATGTTATACTCATTAGTTGTAAAAACTAAAAGAAGAAGAGATATTGCTGCTATAACACATGAAGATGGTACTTGTAGAATACAAACTGTAAATAAAGATTTACACCCAGAAGTTACGAAACTCTTACAAAAGTATAGAGACGAAACTAAATGTCCTATTCTTCTTAATACTTCCTTTAATGATAATGGCCAACCCATTATTGAGACACCAAAGGATGCTATAGATACCTTTGATAAAATTGATTTAGATTATCTAGTAATAGGTAATTACATAGTCACAAAATAAACTTTATAAATTATAATGTATAAGATACTACCAGATATGAATTTCGCAGTCTACACAAAAGATGGTTGTCCATATTGTGAAAAAATTAAAACAGTATTAGAGTTGACAGGAAGTAAGTTTGTAGTGTATAATTTAGACGAACATTTTAATAAAGATTCATTTTATGGTGAATTTGGTGAAGGATCTACCTTCCCACAAGTAGTATGTGAAGGAAACAAATTAGGAGGATGTA
>MDSY01045553.1_pt1 | contig 17444 bp, 20 predicted proteins | sample 811131 | NCBI WGS metagenome assembly MDSY01 (sample SAMN05326643, study PRJNA326480) | marine metagenome | isolation source: seawater | place: Atlantic Ocean: South West | collected 2010
CACTCTCTCATATAAAGAATTTGATATCGCAAAAGAATATCATGAAGATTGGGACAGGTTTAAAATTTGGGATGTAAACTCATCGGTTGATGAGCCGATTGAGAGAGCCTACTCTATGGCAAATTATCCAGCAGAAAAAGGTATTGTGATGCTCAATGTTCGAATAGCAACCCCACCTCCTGGATCATCAGGCATACCTGCAGGCAAAATGTCTTCTTATATATTTAATTTAAAAAAAGGTGACGATGTCACAATCTCAGGACCTTTTGGCGACTTTTTTGCCAGAGAAACACAAAAAGAGATGGTTTTTATAGGCGGAGGTGCTGGTATGGCACCAATGAGAAGCCTTATATTTGATCAGTTAAAAAGGGTGAGGACAGATAGAAAAGCCTCATTTTGGTATGGAGCACGCTCTGAAAAAGAAATGTTTTATACGGGTGAATTTGAAAAGCTAGATAAAGAAAATAAAAACTTTTCTTGGCATGTTGCTTTATCTGACTCAGCTCCAGATGACAAATGGAAAGGGCATAAAGGCTTTATTCATAATGTATTATTTGAGCAATATTTAAAAGACCATCCTGCGCCAGAAGACTGTGAATACTATCTATGTGGACCACCTATAATGAATGTGTCAGTTACCAATATGTTACTAGACTTGGGCGTTGATGCTGAAGATATTATGCTGGATGATTTCGGGGGCTAACTACCAATAAACAAAAGCCTCTAACTCTTTTATTAATTCTTTTTGGTAGGATATCATCTCTTTTACTAAATCACCCTGCGAAACCATTCCTACTAGTTCTTTTCCGTCCATCACAGGCATGTGCCTAATTCTTTTTTGAGTCATAATCTCAAGGCCTTTTTCAAGCTTATCTTCTACGGAAAGTTTTAAAACCTTTTTAGTCATAATCTCTTCCACTTTAGTATCCTTTGATGACTTACCTTCTAAAATAATTTCTCGAGCATAGTCTCTTTCAGATATAACTCCAACCATCGTTGATTCATTTGTTACTATTAGTGCGCCAATCTTATATTCAGCCATAATAGTTAGTGCTTCAATAACAGGTTTTTTTGAATCAACCGTTAAAAGCTCTTTAATATCTTTATCATTAATTATTTCTAATAATGTTCTTGTTTTGGTATTTGTTTTCTTCATATATGTTTTTTAATTATATAGAAGTTTCAGGATAACTAAGTTTTAGTAATTTCGCAAAAATATATACCTCAAATATATGAAATCAGAATCTAAAGTATTGTACTGACTGTATATTCCATGGATTATCACTACCATCTATTTTGAATATATTTCTAATTTTTTTGATTTATTCAAAAGAAACTACTAATATGGTGACATGATTTTTTTAATTATTTTATCAGCCCTTCTTTTTGCAAATTTGCCTTGGATAACGAAAAATTTCTTATTTTTCGTGAAAAAACCAAAAAAAAATAATTTCCTTGTGCTTATTGAGCTAATAGTATTTTATTTTATTTTAGGTGCTTTTCTTTTATTTATTGAAAATCAAACTTTGGGTAATACCCATAATCAGGATTGGGAGTTTTATGCAGTAACTTTCTGCTTATTTATTGTATTTTCATTCCCTGGATTTATATATAAAGTTATTTGGAAGTGACCGCTACATTATTAATTATTGGTTGTGGAAAATTAGGAATTATTGCTGGGGGCATGTTGGCTAAACTTCCACTTGAAGTTATTGGGGTAAGACGTAATTTAGGATTAATAAAGCCTCCATTTAAAATAATGGAATTAAATATATTCTCAAAAGATTTTTTAGATCAATTAAGTAAGATTAAGCCAACATATATTATCTATTCTGTTTCAGCAGATTCTTCTTCAGAGCAAAGCTATTTGAAAAATTATTATGAGGGCTTAAAACTAACTATAAATGCGATTTCTAATAGTAAGCAATTTAAACATCTTTTTTTTATATCAAGCACTAGGGTGTATGGGCAAAAATCAAATGATTTTCTTTCAGAGAGCACTATTGCAGTTCCCAGTGATGTCAGAGGTAAAATACTTTTTCGTACGGAAAATCTTTTGAATACTATAAAACTTAATTCATCGATATTGAGGCTATCAGGTATATACGGTAATAATAGGTCATCAATGTTAAAACTTGCTTCTGATATTAGTCGTTGGCCAAAGATAAATAGGTGGACTAATAGAATTCATGAGGAGGATGTATCATTATTTATTTTATATTTATTTAAAGAGTTACTTAAAGGTAAATCTTTGCAAAAACTTTATTTAGTTACAGACAGTCAACCAGTACCAATTTTTGAGTTATTATCTTGGTTAAGACATAAGTTAGGATTAGATTCTAATAAGGTTTTGCTATCGGAAAAGATTGAAGGTAAAAAACTTCGTTCAAAATCATTACCTAATTTAGATTTTGTACTTAAATACGAAAACTACAAATTAGGCTATAGTGAAATTATTAATAGCTCTAGTTTAAAAGAAGATATTTGATTGAAAATGCCCACTAAGATAGAATGGCGCGTTGACAAGTTTTATAGGCGCGTAGCTCAGTTGGTTAGAGCACCACATTGACATTGTGGGGGTCGTTGGTTCGAATCCAATCGCGCCTACCATTTCATACTATCTTGATATGCCAAAACCTTATAAAATGAAGACTTTTGAAAAAAGCTATTTATGCCAGACATAAAATTACCTGATGGATCTTTAAGGAAATATAGTGCCAATATTACTGTTGCCGCATTAGCACTAGATATAGGCGAAGGTCTTTCTCGTGCCGCTTTAGCTGGAGTCGTAGATGGCTGTTTGGTTGATTTGAGTTTTGAAATTTCTCATAATTGCGAAGCTGCGATTATTACTAAAAAAAACCCTGAAGCTCTTGAAATAATTCGTCATTCCTCTGCACATCTTCTAGCGCATGCCGTTAAAGAGTTATTTCCTGATGCGCAAGTGACAATTGGACCAGTTATTGATGATGGCTTTTATTATGATTTTTCCTATAAAAGAGCATTTACTCCAGAGGATTTATTATTAATTGAAAAGAAAATGATGGAGCTTGTTAAAAAAGATATCCCTATAGTAAGAAAAATACTTAATCGTAAAGAAGCTGTTAAATACTTTAGTTCAATTGGTGAAAATTATAAGTCTGAAATAATTCAATCCATACCTGAGAGTGAATTAGTCTCTCTTTATTCACAAGATAACTTTACTGATTTATGCAGAGGTCCACATGTGCCTTCAACTGGAAAACTAAAGATTTTTAAATTAATGAAAGTTGCTGGAGCATATTGGCGAGGCGATTCAAATAATGAAATGCTTCAAAGAATTTATGGAACAGCCTGGTGCGATAAAGATGAGATGGTAACTTATTTAAATAGGTTAGAGGAAGCAGAAAAGCGAGATCATCGAAAGTTAGGTAAGCAACTTGATCTATTTCATCTGCAGGATAATGCGCCTGGGATGGTTTTTTGGCATCCAAAAGGATGGGCGCTCTGGTTAGAAGTTGAAAAGTATATGCGGCAGATGTTTCAAGACTTTGATTACCAAGAAATTAAAACACCAACTGTTCTAGATAAGGGTTTATGGGAAAAATCTGGTCATTGGGATACTTATCACGAAAATATGTTTACTACTGCTTCGGAGAACAGGGAATATGCAGTAAAGCCTATGAATTGTCCAGGTCACGTTCAAGTATTCAATAATAGTCTTCATAGTTACCGAGATCTTCCTTTAAGACTTGCTGAGTTTGGGTCATGCCATAGAAATGAGCCTTCAGGATCTCTTCATGGTTTAATGAGAGTAAGAGGGTTTACTCAAGATGATGCACACATATTTTGTACAGAGAATCAAATCAAAGATGAAGTTAAAAATTTTAATAAGATGCTATATAAGGCATATGATGATTTTGGCTTTCAGGATGTACTAGTTGTTTTATCAACACGCCCAGAAAAAAGAATAGGTTCTGATGAGGTATGGGATAAGGCAGAGAAATCTCTTGAAGATGCTTTAAAGGAAACAGGCCTTAAATATGATACTCAAGAAGGAGAAGGGGCATTTTACGGACCTAAAATTGAATATACTTTAAAGGATAGTTTAGGTCGTTTGTGGCAATGTGGAACCATTCAATTAGATTTTAATTTACCAGAACGATTAGGTGCAGAATACATTACTGAAGATAGCAGTCGAAAGGCACCGGTAATGCTTCATAGGGCAATTGTAGGATCTATGGAAAGATTTATTGGAATCTTGGTGGAAAATTACGCTGGATTGATGCCAGTATGGTTATCTCCTATTCAAGTTACTGTATTGAATATTGCTGATGCACATGCTGAATATTCTAATGAAGTTGCTGAAACTCTTCAGAAAAATACTATTAGATGTAATTCGGACTTGAGAAATGAGAAGATTACCTATAAAATACGCGAACACAGCATTCAGAGAACTCCTTACTTGTTAATCGTTGGTGATAAAGAAGTAGAGAAAAACGAAGTTACTGTGAGAACTCAAAAAGGTGAAAATCTTGGTTCAATGTCAATCAATAATTTTGTAGATTATATAAACGATGTCATTGAGTCTAAAAAATAATTTTAAAATAGGGGATTTGCTATAGCATTAGATAAAAACGTCCGCATTAATAATGATATTACTGCACAAGAAATTAGGTTGGTAGGTATCGATAATGAGCCTATTGGTATAGTCTCATTAGAGCAGGGCTTAGCAAAAGCAGAAGAGCAAGATACTGATCTAGTAGAGATTGCACCTAAAGCACTTCCCCCTGTGTGTCGGTTGATGGATTTTGGTAAATATAAATATGCGCAAAGTAAGCAAATGCATGCTGCGCGAATGAAGCAAAAAAATGTTCAGGTGAAAGAGGTTAAATTTAGACCTGGAACAGATGATAATGATTACGATGTGAAGTTACGTAACTTAATACGCTTTCTTAAAGTTGGTGATAAAGCAAAGGTCACTCTAAGGTTTAGAGGTAGAGAAATTGCTCATCAACAACTTGGATTGGCTCTTTTAAAAAGAGTTGAAGCGGATTTAGAAGAATATGCAATTGTAGAGCAATTTCCTAAGATGGAAGGTCGTCAAATGGTAATGGTTCTTCAGCCGCATAGAAAACCTAAACCTAAAGTATCGAAAAAAGAAGTTGAAGAGCAAGAAGAAGCAAAAGTAGTTTCAGAAGAAATTTTAGAAGAGAGTGATAAGGCTTAAATAGGCATGCCGAAGCATTCATTTATAAAAGGAGAAAAAAATGCCAAAAATGAAGACAAAAAGTGGAGCAAAGAAACGTTTCAAATTTCTTGGAAGCGGTTTAATTAAAAGAACTAAGTCACACCTTCAGCATATTCTAACGAAGAAAACCACTAAACAAAAAAGAAATCTTCGTGGGACAACAATTATTTCATCATCAGACTCAAAGCGAGTCCGTGCAATGATGCCAACGAGATAAGGGGAAAAATATGCCTAGAGTAAAACGTGGTGTAACCGCTAGAGCTAAACACAAGAAAGTACTTTTAGCTGCCAAGGGATTCCGAGGTAGAAGAAAGAATGTCTATCGTATTGCAAAGCAAGCGGTAATGAAAGCTGGCCAGTATGCCTATCGTGATAGAAGGCAGAAAAAAAGACAATTTAGAGTTTTATGGATTGCCAGAATAAATGCTGGAGCAAGGGAATGTGGAATTACTTATAGTAGGTTCATGAATGGACTAAAAAAAGCATCGGTAGAGGTGGATAGAAAAGTTTTAGCAGACATGGCAATTTTTGATAAGCCAGCTTTTCAAAAATTTGTTGAAATTGCTAAAAATAATCTAGGGACCTCATAATTAAAGTTTTTAAAAAAAAGGAGGCCCATGTGCCTCCTTTTTTATTAGAATAGAGTTATGGAGCATTTAAAAAAATTAATTAAACAAGCAGAGATTGACTTTTTAGAGTGTACATCATTGTCTGCCTTAGATCATAGTAAAGCCAAATATTTTGGTAAAGACAGTGCTATCACAGAATCAATGAGGGGACTGTCAAAACTGTCAAAAGAAGATAAGCCTAAAGCTGGTGCTTTTATTAATGAAATTAAAAATTCTATCGAAAAAGTTTTAGAAAACCGTAAAACTGAAATTCAATTACTAGAGTTATCAACCCAGTTAGAGAAGGAAGTTATTGATGTTACCCTTCCTGGAAAAAGACAAAATAAAGGTACGTTGCATCCAATTACAATCTCAATGGAACGAATTGAAAGTATTTTTCATTCCGTTGGGTTTAGTTCAACTAGTGGCCCAGAGATTGAAGACGATTATCATAACTTTACAGCATTAAATATTCCAGAGTCGCATCCAGCAAGAGCGATGCATGATACTTTTTACTTAAATAAAAACTATGTATTACGAACGCATACCTCTCCTATCCAAGTAAGGTATATGAAAAGAAATAAGCCGCCACTGAAAATTATTTCTTCAGGTCGAGTTTATCGTGTTGACTCGGATGCAACTCATTCCCCAATGTTTCACCAAGTTGAGGGTTTATGGGTTGATAAAAATATTAGTTTTGCAAATTTGAAAGGTATCGTTCAAGATTTCTTACAACAATTTTTTGAAGATAGCTCGATAATTATAAGATTTAGGCCTTCTTTTTTTCCATTTACTGAGCCATCAGCAGAAATAGATATGAGCTGGAATGATGGTTGGTTAGAGATTGGAGGTTGTGGAATGATACATCCAGAAGTCTTCAGTCAAGTAAATATAAATCCTAATGAATTTCAGGGGTTTGCTTTTGGACTAGGTGTTGAGAGGCTAACTATGTTGAAATACGGCATTAATGACTTAAGGCCTTTCTTCAGTCACGACTTAAGATTTCTTAAGCAATTCGAGGCCTAGATTATGCAAATATCTAAAAACTGGTTGAATGAGCAACTTAATGGCAATCTTGATGACATTGATTTAAGTCAGGTATTAACTGCAGCTGGATTAGAGGTTGAAGATGTTCAAGATTTATCAAATATTTCTGACTTAATTGTAGTTGGCGAGATTATTGAAATTGAAAAACATCCTGATGCCGACCGTCTTAAAGTATGTAAAGTAGATGTTGGTCAAGCTAGCAATTTACAAATTGTCTGCGGAGCACCGAATGCAAGACTTGGAATTAAGGTACCTTGTGCAAAAGTTGGGGCCAAACTATTAGATTTTGATATTAAAAAAGCCAAGTTAAGAGGTATTGAATCCTTTGGTATGCTTTGTTCATCAAAAGAAATCGGATTATCCCAAGATAGTGAAGGCCTTTTAGAGTTAGATCCTAATCTTAAGGTAGGTGAAAAAATTAAAGATAGTTTAGGACTTAATGACTCCATCTATACCTTGTCACTCACACCAAACAGGGCAGACTGCTTAAGTATAATTGGTGTAGCTCGAGAAGTTTCAGCTTTAACATCATTTTCTTTAATTAAAAAAGATGAGCCTAAATTTTCTAAATTACTTCCCTTAACTCAAGCTACTAATGTAGAAGATAAGCTCGCTTGCCCAAGATATTGTTCACGTCAAATTAAAGGTGTTGATAATAAATCCCAAGTTCCAGATTGGCTAAAAACAAAACTTGATAGAGGGGGAATTAACTCAATTAATCCTGTAGTAGACATCACTAATTTTGTTTTATTAGAGTTAGGTCAACCACTTCATGCTTTTGATCAAAAGAAAATTAGTGGTGGAATTCAAGTGAGACCTGCTAAAAAAAATGAAAAATTAGTTTTGCTTGATGAAAATGAAATTACATTTTTGGGTGGTGAGCTTGTTATAGCAGACGATAAGAATCCATTGGCTTTAGCAGGAATTATGGGTGGGCTAGCATCATCTATTAACTCTGAAACCAAAGAGTTATTTTTAGAGAGCGCATATTTTGATGCTGTTAGTATTGCAGGAAGAGCAAGGTCATTTGGCTTAAACACAGATTCATCTCATCGCTTTGAGCGTGGCGTTGATTATGAAAACTCCTTACATGCCTTAGATCGTGCAACTCAATTAATTATCGATATATGTGGAGGTCAAGCATCAGAAGCGATTGATTTATCATACGAGTTACCTGATAGAAAGGTTATTAAGCTTAGGCCAAAAAAAGTATCATCTTTAATGGGGATTGATATTAAAGATAATGAAATTGAAGGGGTTCTAAATAAGCTTTCATTGAAGTTTAAAAAACAGAATGATAGTTTTATTGTGTCGCCTCCAAGTTTTAGGTTTGATTTAAAGATTGAAGAAGATCTGGTTGAGGAAGTAATTCGTATTTATGGTTATGATAATATCCCAGCATTAACTCCTGTTGCCCCAATAAGTATGTTGGAGCAACCATCTCATAAAAAAAATAGATTTGATATCAAGCGCTTCATTGCTAATCTAGGCTATAACGAAATCGTTAGTTACAGCTTTGTTTCCCGAGAAACTGAAGAAGGATTTCACAGTAATAAAGATATTGTTGAGCTTAAAAATCCAATTGCTTCTCACATGAATGTTATGAGATCAAAGATATGGGGAAGTCACATTGAAGCACTAACTCAAAATATAAATAGAGGACAAACTCAGGTTCGAATATTTGAAATTGCGTCTACATACAAAAAATCTGAAAAAGGATTTGCTGAAGAAGAAATATTATCTGGATTAGTTTACGGAAAAAATTATCCTGAGCAGTGGGCGGATGACGGATTAGAGATTAATTTTTATGACCTTAAGGGAGATATTGAAATCCTGTCAAACAGAACTTTAACTTTTAGGGCGGCAAAAAATAAAACACCAGGTTCGTTGCATCCAGGGCAAGCAGCAGAAATTTTAATCAACAATAAAAATATTGGTTGGTTGGGTCAGTTACATCCGGCTTGGCAACAAAAATATGAAATTCCTGGGAAGGTTTATTTGTTTGAGCTGAAAGTATCAGAGTTAATTAAACTCCCTGACACAAAATTTCAAATGCCAGTCAAGTACCAATCAGTTAGACGTGATATTTCAGTCGTTGTTGACAAAAATATTAGTGTTGGAAATATTGTGAATACTGTAAATGAGGCAAAATTTGATAACTTGATTGAGTTTTATGCATTCGACGTATACGAGGGCAGTGGAATAGAAGATAATAAAAAAAGTATTGCATTTCTGATACTTATGCAAGATACTTACAAAACACTTGAGGATAAAGAGGTAAATAATACTGTCAATCAGGTGCTTTCATTATTGAAGGATAAGTTTAACGCGCAACTTCGCTAAATTTATATTTAATTGTTTAACTTGAGAAATTTATGACTTTAACTAAAGCAGAATTATCAGAGATTTTATTCGAAAAAGTTGGTTTAAATAAAACAGAAGCCAAAGAAATGGTTGAAACTTTTTTTGAGGAAATTCGTATTTCATTAGAAAAAGGCGAAAGTGTAAAGCTGTCAGGTTTCGGTAATTTTGAACTTAGACTTAAGTCTGAGCGTCCAGGAAGAAACCCAAAAACTGGTGAAGAAATTCCAATTAAAGCTAGAAGAGTAGTTACCTTTCATTCCAGCCAAAAACTTAAATCAAGCGTAGAAGAGAAATCACCTGGAAAGCAAGCATAAAAAAATATTACCTCCAATTCCTGCCAAACGTTACTTTACAATTGGCGAGGTTGGTTCACTATGTGATTTAAAGCCACATGTGCTTAGGTATTGGGAGCAGGAATTTACTCAGCTTAAACCTGTTAAGAGAAGAGGTAACAGAAGGTATTATCAACAAGAAGAAGTTTTGTTAATTCGTAAAATAAGAGAGCTATTGTATTTTGAAGGATTTACCATTCAAGGTGCTAAAACTAAACTATCTGATAAACAATTTATTAAAGCAACAACATCAGAAGAAGCCATACAAAAAGCACAAGCAGAACTCCCGTTATCAGTTGACTCATCATCAAATACTCCAGCTGATATAAATAACTTTAAAACACAACTAGAAGATATTTTAAAGGTATTAAAGAAGAGTTAGTAAAGCGGGACGTAGCGCAGTCTGGTAGCGTACATGCATGGGGTGCATGGGGTCGTGAGTTCGAATCTCACCGTCCCGACCAAATATATTAATTAAGAATGATTATATTCTTTTAACACTATTTTTTTTATTGCTATATAGTGGCTAAATGAAGATTACACATAAAATTAAATTTATCTCTATGGCTCTCATATCTATAATTCCATTGGGAGTTAATTCGGATGAGCTTGATAATGTAGCTGTTCGTAATCTTGCAGAGTTGGAATCAAAGGCAACAGGGTATGTTGAAAATACTGCTACTGGAGTGACAAAGAGTTTTTTAGAGCAATATTTTCCAACAGTTGAAGTAACTTTGAATTTAAGTAACCCAAATAAGCCTACCAGTGGGATTCTTGTGGTAGCACCACTATCAGATCCAAATGATATAGAAAACACAATTTTTACCCAATTAAGCGCCTTTCATAGTGATGGTAATAGGACCACTCTTAATGCCGGAATTGGTTACCGTAAACTCACTTCAGATGAAAATTTATTATTAGGCATCAATGCTTTTTATGATCATGAGTTTCCTTATGATCATGGAAGAACAAGTATTGGCTTGGAAGCTAGATCTTCAGTAGGCGAACTAAATATGAATGCTTATTGGGGGACGACCGGGTGGCAGTCAGGAGAAAATGGCTTCCAAGAGAAAGGCTTAGATGGTATGGATGCGGAGATAGGAATTCCATTACCCTATATGAATTGGGCAAAATTTTATGGAAGAATTTTTACTTGGGACAGTGAAGTAAGTGGAGTTAAAGATATATCTGGCAATGATTTATCGTTACGCGGTGATCTTCCTTTTCTTCCCGGACTAGCTCTTGAAGCAGGGCATAGAAATTATAACGCTGGCATAAAAGGCGAAAATTTTTTGAGAATAACTTACAATGTAGCAGAGATCTATCGTGACACTCCAACCAAACCACTCTTCAGTCAGAATGCCTACAAACTCTCAAGCATGAAAGATAAAAGATATGACAAGGTTAGACGTGAAAATTTAATTTATAAACAAAAAAAGGCTACCGGTAGGGTGACGGTAAGTGGATTCTAATGAATATGATAAATAAATTTATAAAATTAAGTATTTTGATGGCATTGGTTTCAACAGCTTTTTTATTTTCTAGTGCTGTTAATGCTTCCTGCGATAAAGACGCTGATGGTAAAATTATTACTGTTAGTGGTAACTCTACAACACCAGTTAAAGATGGGGGCACAGCAGGTGATCAATGTAGTGATATTCCAGATGAGTATCATCTTGGATTTTTTAAGCTAGGCCTTTGCACCGATGACCCTTCAAACCTAGATTATAGCTCTTGCGAATTCATGTATAACAGTTCAACAGCTCTTGAACATACTATTGCTTATCCAGTTGCCGCGCCATTAGATATGCCTGATTTTACAATACCGCCAGGTACTTATGGATATATGCTAGCGATTTTAAACGGAAAATTAGGCCTTAAAAATACTATTGAAACTACAAACACAACAACTGGGAAAACTGCCACTGGAACAACATGTTGGACGATAACTGGTATGACCGGTGTTTCTAATCAGGTAATTGTAACTCCTCATGGAACAACATTAGCAGGAGGAGTTCAAGTCATTGAATGTGGCGATACAGCTGCACCAGTCGTTTCCTACGAAATTATAAATGTCTTAGCAGATGAAGCTGAAGATGGCTGCAATACCATGGGCGCTCAAGGAGATAAGGATGCAGATCAAGCTGTTGAAAATGGGATTGCTGTAGCAGCACTCCTCCAGGCTACTGATACTTCATACGCAACAGCTTGTACCAACGCATCTAAACTACTCTGGTCGATTGCTTTAACATCACCAGTTAAAGTAACGCCTACATCAACATTTAATCTTAGGTTCAAGTTAACAGATGCAGTAAGTGTTGATTTTAGTAGCAGTTCTGATACTAAGATTCTAAAAATGGGAGCTGATCCAATACAAGCACTATTGACTGTTTCAAATTAAAGCTCCACTTTTAGCCTTACCTTAAAGACAAACATTTTCACTTAGCTTTCCTATAGGAATGGTTTCATCTTCTTATACCCTTAAATATATTATTAAATGAATTTTGTTGTTTATTTACCACAAAACTATATTTTATTCACTTTATTTTAATTAATTCGCATGGTTTGCTTGCAATGAGAATAGTTCTCATTTAGAATAAATGCAATTGCGAATCATTCTCATTTAGATTCGTGTTTAATAAATAATTTTAATAAGGGTCCTAATGAAAATTAATAAAGTAATTACTGGAGCTGTATTGTCTGCACTAGCTTTAACTGCAAATGCTGCTCCTACTAATCAAGAAATTTTTGACATGATGCAAGAAATGAAAGCGGAAATCAAAAGTCTTAAGACAGAAAACTCAAAACTTAAAGGTACTGTTGAAGAAGTAGCTGTAGCAACAGATGAGGCCATTAAGGCTCAAGTGAACCTATTTAACAAAACAACACTTGGTGGTTATGGTGAGTTACATTACAACGCACTTAATGATCAAAAAGGTACTTCTGATACAGATAAAATTGATTTCCATAGATTTGTGTTGTTTGTTAATCACGAATATAGCGACAACCTCAGATTTGTATCAGAGTTAGAGCTTGAGCATAGTATCGCGGGTGAAGATAAAGCGGGTGAAATTGAATTAGAGCAAGCATATATTCAATATGACCTTACAGATAAAACAAGTATATCTGCTGGTTTATTCATTATTCCTGTAGGGATTATGAATGAAACACATGAGCCACCTACATTTTATGGTGTAGAGCGAAACCCTGTTGAGAAAAATATTGTTCCTGCAACATGGTGGGAAGGTGGAGCAATGGTTACTCATGAAATAACTGATGGTTTAACTCTAGATCTTGCTGGACACTCTGGCCTTAAAGCAACAACAGGTAAATTTAAGCCTAGAGACGGCAGACAGAAAGTTGGTAAAGCTACAGCTAAAACAGGAGCATTAACTACAAGGTTAAAATATACTGCTATTCCTGGTCTTGAGTTAGCGGCAACTATAAATTATCAAGAGGATTTTGGTCAAGAGCTATTAGATAATGTTGGTTCAGCTACTTTGTATGAAGCACATGCTGTATATAATTATGACCAATTCTCTCTTAGAGCATTAGGTGCATGGTGGGATATAGATGGCAGCGCTGTAGAAAATGTGCAGAACGACCTTCAGTATGGTTTTTATGTTGAGCCATCTTTTAGATTTAATATGGCCGGAGAAGACATAGGTATCTTCGCTAGATATAATCAATTCGATAATCAAGCTGGTGATGATAGAAGTTCAGTTACTGGAGTCCTTGCAAAAGATACTCAAATTGAGCAAATCGATATTGGTGTAAATTGGTGGATTGATAAAGATGTTGTTGTTAAAGTCGATTACCAAGATCAATCTGTTGGTGCTGGTACTTCTAAAGAACTTGATGGGATCAACGTAGGTATTGGTTATCAGTTCTAAAGTAAAAGGAAAAGGTAAATTTTATGTTTTTTTGGATGAATTTTGATGTGGAAGAGGAAGTAGTGACTAATTTAGATAAAGACTATTTAATCTGGTTATTGAAAGAAATGCAGAAAAAGGAAAATCCATGGAATGATGAATTAAGGTACGCTGTAAAGTTAATTCAACAACAACAGGATATTCCAACATAAAAAAGAGCTATTTTTTTTCAATACAGGCTGTATTAATATTTTTAATATTAATGCCGCCTGTATTTGCTCGTGGCGTCTACCAAACGGATAAAAGTTTTATTTCTGAAACATATTCTAATGAAGCTCCTTCGAGTGAAGCAATAATGCTTTTAGGTGATTTAAGGAGTAATGTTGAAGAAATTTTAGGACACCCATATGCTTCCTTAAGAATAAGGTATTGGAAAAAAGACGGTAGAAGTACCTGGATATTAGATGAGATTGGTAAGACTGAACCAATTACTTTTGGAATTGTTGTTAAAGAGGGTAAAATTGAAAATATAAAAGTTCTTGCATTTAGGGAAATTCGTGGGTGGGAGGTTAAGTACCCAGCATTCACTGCTCAATTTACAGGCGTTACTCTAAAAGATAAGAAACTTGATAAAAGTATTAGTGGTATATCTGGTGCTACATTATCAGTATGGGCGATGACATCAGTTGCAGAGTTGGCCCTTTATCTAGATCAACATATTAAGGTAAATGAGTAAATTTAGAATCAAAAAAAAAACTGTTAATAAAATTCATAGACTCTCCGGAATCGTTGTTTTTATTTTCTTAATTCATCTTTCCATCACAGGAATCTTTTTAAATCATACTGAAGACCTTAGCTTGGATGAAACTTTTATTAAATCAAGCTGGCTTATGAGTCTCTATAATTTGTCGCCCCCCTCAATCAGTCAATCTTTTTTAATTAAAAACCAATTAATTTTAAAGGCTGAAAATCAAATTTTTCTAGAAGCTAAACCTATCTTTACGACGGATATATCTATAAAGGGCGTGGTTGAAAGTAATGAAATGATAATTGTTGCGTTAGAGAGCGAATTAATTTTTTTTACAAGTAGTGGTGAGCTTATTGAAAAAATAGGTGGTTCTGCTGAAGTCCCAACCAACATAAAGAGGTTAGGGAAAGACACTAATACAATATATATACAAGCTGATAATGACTATTGGATTTTTGATGAGGTCCAATTAACTTTTATCAAAGTAAATATTGAGAATATTAAAAATAAGATAGTCTGGAGTAAAGAAGGAGTTGTTTCTCCTGATGCAAAGTCAAATTTTAATCAGTATTATTACGGAAAAGGAGTTTCAGTAGAACAGTTTTTTTTAGATTTGCATAATGGAAATATTATTAACTTTGCAGGAAAATGGATTTTAGATATTATTGGGTTATTGTTGTTAGCAGTATCATTATCTGGATTTTGGATCTGGCTAAAAAGAACACGTTAATTTAATATTTATACTTTTAATTTTCTTTTTTACTACTGTTTATAACTATCAAATTTTTAAGATTAATAATAGAATGATTATGTATTTATCAAATCATTTTTTAATATGTCATATAAATTCTTTTTATTAATTCTGTCATTATTTTCAAGCCTTGTGCTTGCTGATACAAAATCATTTAATGAATTCTCCACTCAAAATTATTTTGCGCCAATCGTTGAGGATGCTTTAAAGCTGAAAGTAGTTTGCAGGAAGAGTTACGACGATAATGATAAAAAAAAATATTATGAGTTATTATTTTACAATAATGGTAAAAATGTATTTGATCTAAATAAGCATTTCAGATCCTTTAAAGAAGGTCATAAAAACCTTAAAACTCCGTTTTATTCATTTACTTTTTGGAATTGGTTTCAGTCTATTGCTATTGAGTCAGGCGGTCAAAATTTCATGACAAGTACCGAACAGTTTTCAGTTAGACGAAGTGAATTAGTTCCTAGTGACCTGGTTACTGAAATAATTAATGATGGTCTTTTTTCTATTTATTTTCATTACTTGAAAGATAACACTAAGAGCTACGGCTTATTTAAAGTGACGAACCCAGAAGTACTTAAGGATTGTTTTACATAAGCTCATAATAAGTAATTATAAATAATGGATTTTTTACTCTCTGACTATATTACTGCAATTTTAATCTTTTTTGGTGCTGTTCTTTATTCATCTGTTGGACATGGCGGTGCATCATCATACATAGCCATTATGTCGCTGATGGGGACTCCTATCGGAGCTATTAAACCAATTGGCTTAGTTCTTAATATAATAGTTTCTTCGGTAGGTAGCTACCGATTTATAAAAAATAAATTATTCAGTTATAAAATTTTTCTTCCATTAGTTGTTGGATCTGCTCCAGCCGCATTTTTAGGGGGTTATGTTGAGTTACCTTCTGATATCTATAGACCCTTAGTTGGAATTGTACTTCTATTTGCAGGCTCCCAGCTTTTGTTTAACATATTCAAATACTTTACGATTAAATCACCTAAGCAGTGCAACCCGTATGTAGCTATTTTAGTCGGTGTTACTATTGGTTTGCTTTCTGGCCTTACAGGAACAGGAGGAGGTATCTTTTTATCTCCCATTATTGTTTTTTTAGGCTGGACAACAATTAAAGGTGCATCAGGTACTGCAGCTGCTTTTATACTTTTTAATTCCATCGCTGGCTTGCTTGGAAATTTAGTTTCAGTTAGCTTAATACCAAATACAATTTTTTTATTTTCTTTTGCAGTTTTTGCTGGTGTTTTGTTAGGTACCACTATCGGAATTAAAATTTTAAGTGATTACGGGGTGAAGAAAGTATTGGGGGTAGTGATTATATTAGCGGGATTTAAATTTATTTTGTCATAACTTTGCTGTATAAATAGTATAGCGCTTAATATTTAATATAAATTTTCATGGAGTAGCAAAAGAATGATTTCAAAATTTTCTAGACATTTTTTCTGGTTGTTTACGATTATTGGGTTCTTTTTGTCATTAATTCTTTTGTCTAGTGATTATTTTTCTCATCAAATTTTTCTCGAAGAATATGAAAAGCAGGAGTTATTATGTAATCAGTCTAGTCAGGACTGCAATTTAGAGAGTTTGATTGCTAGTGGGGAGTCTAGTTTAAATGCCAACCAGCTCAAGATGATTGAACTCAATGAGCTTATTATTAATTATGTAGATTACATTAAAAAAACATTAGTAATTTTTATGATTTTTATTTTTATTGGAAGTCTTCCGGCGATTATTACTTTCATTCATGATATTTACTCAAAAATGAAGCTTATAAGATAACTAAATCTCTGTGGTTTTGATAAAGATTTGACCTTTTGTATCTGTAGCTGACACCGTTACTGTACCTTTGGCCCCTGATGGAAAATTAACTTTAAGGTAAGGGTCTTGACTGATACTAATGTCATTTTCTGCAACTAGAATATTTTCACCTTTATAGTTATATCGTATCTGAGTAACTATCCATTGAGGAATATAACCACCAGATTCTAAGTCTTTTTGTAAGCCATTGAACATAGGATGCTTTATTCTTGTAGTTAAGTACTTTGCTTTTGTTTTAACTAGTATTTTACCTAAATCTTTGGTTAATGCAGGGTCATGGACATCCATGTATCCACTACATCCGCCTGATGCCCTTATTGGAACAACACTCATATATAGCTTTCCACTATCGGCTTCTGCAACGACTCGAACAAAAGAGTCAGTTTCCATTCTAATTCGAGTTGATAGGTCTAAATCTTGAGTCTGTTTAGTTAGGTGATAAGTTGATGCAAGTTGAATAGGGTTACCATCAATGATGAGTACTAATTTCTTTATATTAATACCTTCGGGTGATTCTAATTTAATATTTATTGGGACTTGTGCTCCGCTTGAAGCTCTTTTTGGGCCATCAATTTTAAGAAAATCTACTTCTGTAATAACCTGATCTTTAAACATTTTTTCTTTAATGTAAGGCCAGATGTCTGGATTGG
>MDSY01082230.1_pt1 | contig 17442 bp, 28 predicted proteins | sample 811131 | NCBI WGS metagenome assembly MDSY01 (sample SAMN05326643, study PRJNA326480) | marine metagenome | isolation source: seawater | place: Atlantic Ocean: South West | collected 2010
AAATTTTTATGAAACGCTAGAAATATTTGAAGTTACGCAGGAGACAAGCCGTAAAGTGTAAAATGACAGTCTTCGTTGATATGGCTTGCTTCAAATGTAAACTTATTAGTTAGTTTTTTAAGTTGAACTGTAAATATAGTCTCATGCGATTTTTTATCAGTGGGTACCTTTCTTTTATTTGGATTAAACAAGTTGTAATACTTATATAGCTTGTTTAATGTCAAATCATTTATAAGATTTAACCACATATTAACGGTAGTTCTCCCTGAAAACCCGAAGTCTTTTTTAAAATTCTTAATTTGTACTTTTTGATCTAGAGATCTATATATATGTGTATACCTTAATACATTCTCTATCATCTTAGCATGATAAACACTGACTTTCTTATTTACCTTTATGATATAAGCACCTTCAACAGAGAAAACGATATGTCGTAAAGTATTTAATTTTGCAAATTGAATTACTTGGGCCATGTCTTCGCCAGAGGGCCAGCCATATCTTGTCTCTTCGGATATGTATATACTTTTAGGATGTGTGTGAAAATTAATTAGACCCGTCGGTGTCATAACTGAATCGTTTTGTCCCTTATGTATTGTATACTTGGGTGTACTTTTTTTATCGCATACACCTTTTTTACAGTTACTAGTGTCTTTGAATATTATATCCCCTGCCACCTCTGTTTTTCCGTTGGCGATATACCCCTTAAGGTCTTTTATAAATTTTGGGTCTAGCGTCCATTTAACCGTTTTACTATTAATTTTACAGTCTGCAGACATTCATATATAAATGCATAAATGTTTTTATTTTTAAAAGTTTAAAATCGCGGTTTTTAAAATGTATATAATTGTATAATATGTCTGAAACCCTGAACGTTAATGTTTTAGTTGCCGCCAAAGAAGAATACACAAAACAACTCATAAATTGTATCCAACCGGGTATTTATGAAACTTTATTGAGTATATTCCAAGATTCGCAAAAAAATAATATAAGACTTAATATTTCATATTCCAATTTTCAAAAAGAACTTAAATCAGTTCCGCATTGGGCTGATTTTAAACTAGAAGAAAAATTAAATTCTTTAAATAGAAAATTTCCGTATTTAATGGATTTAATTACAGCTATTTTCGTGAGTCATGTTAAAATTTTAGCATGTGTTAGACTAAAGACAGACGATAAATCCGTCAAGATTAAAGTTCCGAGCTTAAATTCGTTTTTACATAAAGTTATAGTGTCATGCTGCGAACAAATTTACTATGATCCGCAATGTATACATAATGAAAAGGTTATAATGTTTAAATTGATAAATGAATCTATAAACGAGACCGTAGCAAATCAGATCCCGATAGAATACATTCTAAATGAATATCTTTCAGGCGCATTTGACGAACCAGAGACTAAGTATCCAGATAATGACGACATAATCGAAGCCCGTGGCGAAGAAGATGAAGAATCCGATGAGGAAGAATTTGAACCTGAGAGTAAAGAAATACCTATAATCCCTATATCTAGACCGGTACATTCTAAAGCTGTCGAAACAATGTTAAGAAATAATGAAAATACGTCTAATAACGAAGAAGTACAACCCCGTGAAGATTCTATCGAGAGTATAAATGAACTAAAAAATATAGACCCACAGACTGAAGTAAATGTGAGTAAACAGTATGATATATCAGACAATGAAGAATCAGACGATGAAGAATCGGACAACGAAGAAATGGATATTCAAAATGAACCTGAAAATAAAGAAAATACGCTTTTTTAATCAAAATGTAATATAATCTATAGAATATAAATATATGTCAGGACTAAGAGACATTTTAGAACTCCAAAAGAGACAACATTCACGATATAATGCGCTTAGAAACGACATACTACGAAAAATGTCCGATAAAATCAGGCACCTTTCAAAACATGGCGAATTAAGGTGTGTCTATACAGTTCCAAGTTATATATTTGGTTTCCCGACGTATAACGTAGCAGAAATTACAACTTATTTATTTACAATTCTTAAAAATGAAGGGTTCTGTGTCGTGCTTTTAGGAGATGATAAAATATTTGTATCATGGGATATTAACGATATTAACAGTCTTAAAAGGCCCAAAAATAAAAAAAAAGTAAGTATATCAGATATAAAACCTTTGATTAATATAGATAAAAGAAAATAAGATATATATATCTATCTATCTAATGGGTTGTTTATTAAGTTTACCAGGAGCATACAATATATCTGACGAAATTGTTTACATTCACTATATAGATTTCTACACTGAAGACCCTTACGACATATTGGACGAAAATGTTTATCCAATAATGTATTCTTTTTGCGATTAAAGGATTTAAAAATAAATTACATTTAGTAAGAATGATTATACTTTCCTTTGACATAGGCATTAAAAATTTAGCGTATTGCATGATAGATACCGAAACAAATGATATCCTCGATTGGAATATCCTCGACTGTTCAGGTACAAATGAAACTTTAACCGTTATTAAAACTTTAGACCAGTACGATTATATTTTAGAAGCTGATATAGTTCTTTTAGAGAAACAGCCGTCTTTTAACCCTAAAATGAGAAATATATCAACTGCTTTGTATGTATATTTTACTTTAAGAATTCAGCACGAGAGAAATGAGATATGTAAAATTATATTTTATCCTGCCAAATACAAATTAATGTGTTGTAACACAAAGATTGAACATAAATCTAAATGTAAATACCGTCAAAATAAAAATTTAGGTATTGTTCATACACGAGAATTAATAAATACACATCGAGATTTTTTTGAAAAACACAAGAAAAAAGACGATCTCGCAGATTCTTATCTACAAGCCATCTCTTATACTAAATTTTTTATGAAATAATTTTTAATGTACTCATAAGTACAAAAAACTGAAATATGGTAAGGTAAACTTCTTAGAATATAAATACTTATACCTCGGTAATATTTTGAGAAATTAGAGGCTATATTTATTTGGCCATCTCTTATTCTAGCACGTACAGTATCTAATGGATAAAATATACACGTAGCAGCGGTTTTAGATAAGGCTGTACAAACGAATACATTGAATGTGGTGTTTTCTACTTTAGATTTCATGTATTCGTATAGCGGCATTTGTACTGTAAAGCTTAAATTAACCAGGTATGTTGGCAGGAGTCCACTGTAAAGACCACTTAATGACACGTTTACAATTTTATTGGTCTGTTTAGCTTGCCTTAGAACCCAGAATGGTGTTGTGAATGTACTTGCTGTACAACATGAAATGTATGCTGCGGCGGCTGTATTTGTTTCTTTTTTAAGTCGTTGGTACATTGGAAAATAAATAGACCAAAAAGCAGGAATACCGATTATACCGTATTGAATGCCGCGGTACAAATACGCTCCGTTCAATTTAATATCATTACCTAATTGATAATTTACCCTTATAGTATCAAGTGGGTTACAAATTAGTGTAGAAACTATTCCTGCGCTCAGAGCTGGTAAGATTTCTTCCATTAACTCTTTGTATGTGTTTGTATCTTATATCTTATATCTCATTTTTTTAAGTGATTATTGATTCTAGAATGTCGTTTGCCAATTTTCCTAGTTTTGGCGGGCCGTAATATCCTCCCTGAACACCCGTTAGAAATTCTGTTATTAAGTATTTTTTTCTTAAATTTAGCATAGATGGTGGATCATAATCTTTGTATATTTTTCTAAGTTCTTTATTAAGGGTTTTTTTACGAGACGTATTTAATTCAATGTCGCCATTTTTAACCATTGTTTCATATATACTTATCATAAGTTCAACAACTCGTTTTTCGCATACTAGATTAATTATTCTAGGACTATCAGCGTTTGGACATCTTTTAATTAGCGCTGATCTTACATTATCTATTAAGTCCTTATTCGGACCTAAAAAGATGTCGTTGTACATATCCTGTTTGATCTTTTTCTTATCTCCGAATTTATTATAAGAATAATGCGCCGGCGACTTCGGCGGTAGCTGCCTGGGGTTGTGACCTCCACAATTATCGTAAAAATAATTCATCAACAATTGCTGACCTCGCACATTTGGAAGTCCTGAACCCGATTTTGGACCAAGTGGATCATCCCCCGCTGACCAAAATTCTGGCGGCTGACCACGTGTTTTAATACCATATCTAAATGCCCAGTCATCTTCATGTTTTGGTCCAGCAAGTACTTTTTGTCTCAATGTTGCATGAGGACCTATATGCGGTATATGATTACAATGAATAACCCAACCATTGCCTACACTAATGTCTGGAGTTGTATATCCAAACTTAGTGATTCTTTTCATTGGTGACTTCTTTTTACGGGCGCAGCGAGACTTACGCTGAGCAGCAGTCAATTTCTGTACTAACTTCGGGGTCTTTGAGTCTACTTTTTTACTAGGGCGGCAATAAGCAATAGACTTTCCAGTCTTGCGTCCGCAGGATTTTCTTTTAGGCCAAGCGCAGGCGTCTACCCATTTTTCTTTATACCACCTCGATAAATTTGTTTTACCCTTTGAACCAGTGTATTTTCCCCCTTTTGCTTTGTATTCTCTAACAAGTCTACCTGAATCATAGGCTCCCCATCTGCGCCCTTTAATGGATCTTTTGATTTTAGCCTTTACATTTGAATACATTTTCTTATTAACAACGTTGTCTGGAATTTTAGAACCAGTTGTTTTCTTTCCAAATTGGTACGCGTCTTCGTTTACTTCATGATCTTCATTTTCTTCAATTTCGTCTAGGGCCCGGCGATACCAACGAGAGTGATCTAGATCTGGCCAAACCTGGGGATCTGTTAATTCAGGGAGTAGATTAATTATACTATCAACACAACTATTTAGATTATCAGAAATATTCTCTGGGTATCTTCTGTATTCTGGATCGAATTCTGATATCTTCACTAATACTGTGAACATACAATTATACCACAATAAATCCGACCTGTCCGAACGTGTCAATATTCTCGAGCATTGTCTCAGGAAGAAAGCCGTTTCGTAACGTTTTGGGCGCAAACGTAACCAAGGCGATCCGGAATCCATCTCTTGCATCGCGCGTTGTTCTGGATTAGCCACTTTCAGACGTCTGTAATGGTCTATATTTATTGCTAAAAGTACCATTTTAAGATACTTTTTTGACTTAACAAATTTTCTTGATAGGTATCCACGGGCCAACTTTTGAAGTTCTGGGGTGGCGGTGTATTCAAGTATTATCTGAGCTGGGTCCCAGCGTACTTTATCAGCGAGAATGTCTTTCATTTCTGCTACATTTTTCATCCCAAATGACATCTTCTTGCTACCGGAAATTGATTTTGGAAACTTTCCTGTTCGGTTGTAAACACCTAGTCGACGCTTGTAATCTGCAAGACTAGCTTTTAGAGTTGGTTTATTCCATAAAATGTACATAGATAAATAACCTGCTCTCATCGGATCGCCTGTACGTAGGTCTTTCTTATGACGTGAAATGTATCTTTCGCGCCGCTCCTTGTCCTTGTGAATGGTATAATCAGACATGCCCGCTGCTCCAAACTTACGAGTATACGTCTTACCATTCTTTTCGAATATAATTTCATATTTCTTGGAATTCCCTTTCAGTTTTTTAAAACTTTTTACTTTTATCATTTATAAAATATGAAATATATTAAAAACATTTAAATTAAAGAAGATGTTTTTAATATAAATATACGAGTAATTATTTAATTTTATAGATTAATCTAATAATTATTAGAAATTTTTAAAAAGACTTTTAATTTCTTCATTTGGATAAACATAACCAAAATCTGGCTGGTCTTCATGACCTTCTTTTAGAAGGGTATAATCCCCTGTATTTGTACACAAATTATAAATATTAAAATTATCTTTTAGGTTAAATTTATCTGTTCTAGCCGAAAGATTCACAGAGATACTTCCTTCTACTCCACTTATAATTCTATGAAATATACCGGCAGGCCAAACAACCATAGCCGGGCCATCATAATATAATTTATCATTTTTGTAAACCTTGTCCGGAGTTACTATGAAAGACGCTTTCGTTGTAGTTTGTGGATCAAATATGTCGATGTATCTAGTCCCTTGTAAAACTAATAGATTATCATCCTGACCCGGGTGCATATACCACGGCCTTTTAACAGGCACTATTCCGACGTCTGGGTCTTCTACTGGGCCTGGTGATATAGAATTGGGCCCGTGAATAACTCGGTCTATTCCACTTATTTTCGGGATATCAGATGGTACCATTTCGTCAAATTTAACACCCTTTGTTCTTCTTAGCATCCTAAGCGGAATAATTCTGTACATTTATATAAATATAAATAAATTATATTTTTAAGTCGGTTATTTTAAATCAATTATTAAATCTATCTACCGCGACGGTGGATATGAAAACTAGAGCGAAAATTATTAAAGAACTTGTAATTAAGACCTGCCCGTGATGAACAAGCATATGCATTATCTGACTAAAAAAATCTAAGTTAGCAGCGCCATTCGGCGGCTTAATCTGGGATGCTGTTGCAAATGGGGATAAAATTAATGCGAGAGTTATATTTAATATGACGCCAACGACCGAGTTCAAAAGAGCTACCTGATACATTTGTATATCATAAATATTTTTTTTTAAAACCTTTTAACCCATTATAAATATAAAGTATTGTATTATATTAAATTATAGGAGCAAGGTAACACTTATGAATGACATTTGGTCTTTTGTTCAGATGCAAATGATGTATAGAATCTCAAATGAAAATAATGTATATGCAGGTGCCTTACTTTTATTTGCATATTATATAATTGTAAACTATAAGTATATAAAGACCTTTGAATTAAATTTTAGATCCAGAAATAAGATTATATTAGAGGGTCACCGTATAAAAGATGATTACAAAACATTTTATACCGATTTGTTTTCTACACGTTTTAAGGCAATCTGGAACTACATTAAAGACGGGGAATTTGAAGACATAACTGGTATGAAAGAAATTAGTTCGTATGAATATGTATACAACGACGACGTCGAAGACGATAACGGAAAAAAGACCATTGAAGAGAATATGTTTCTAGTCGAACAAGATAGACACTTTACTCTACATAATAATATATTCTGTAAAATTTATAGTTATAATAGACATTCTACCGAAAAATCTACTACTAGATCTGAAACCGAGGTTATAACTATCGAGATCTATTCATATTCAAAAACTGTTTTACAACTTAGAACTTTTATTGACGGACTTAAGCGTGATTATGAAAACAAATTGAACAATTATAGAAAAAATAAAAAATTTATTTATATGCTGAAATCTACGATGGCGCCCAATAATCTAATGTGGGGCGAATATGAGTTTAATTCATACAAAACATTTGACAATCTGTTCTTTGATGGAAAAACAGAACTAATTAATAAAATCAATTTCTTTAATAATAATAAAGATTTTTACGACAAATTTGGCATCTCCCATACTCTCGGATTTGCGCTTTCGGGTCCTCCTGGAACCGGTAAAACATCGATAGTTAAATGTATCGCAAATTATCTAAACAGGCATATTATAACAATTCCAATCGATAAAATTAACTCATTAGATGAATTGTACCATGTTTTCTTCGAAAGTACATACAATACAAACAATAAAAAGAATTCTATAACTTTTACTGATAAAATTATTCTTATTGAAGACATCGATTGTATGTCGGATATTGTTAAAAAGAGACGCGATGATACGGGACTAGATTTTAGCGACTCAGAAGAATCATATTGTGACTTAGATAGTAAAAAGAAAACTAAAATGGATTTTAAGAAAATGTTAGATAAGAAAAACAAAAAAATGACGTTATCTGATTTATTAAATATAATAGATGGAATAGTTAGTACACCGGGTAGAATTATAATAATCACGAGTAATCATTATAATAAATTAGACCCCGCTCTAGTAAGACCCGGAAGAATAGATCATCATATTCAAATGGGAAACGCATCCCAAGAGACTGTTAGAGAAATTTATCTTAAATATTTCAATAAAGATTTAGGAAATTCCGTTGTAAAAACAAATATAAGTCCTGCGCAACTAATAAATTACGCAATAACAGGAGAAAAAAACTTCATTAAACACGTTATCGATTCTTAAAATAAGAATTTAAATTCCAAACATGTATGTGTCCAGTATTACAAAACAACGACAATTTATCAACATAGTGTCTACAATCGTATATACCGAAGATGTATTTAGTATTTATAGAGTTAGAATAATGTTCTATTTCTTGAAAAGTTTTTTCAGTGGAACCTAGTATAATATCCTTTTTAATTACAAAGGGTTCATTCTTAAAAAACCTTTCAAGGAGATATCTACAATATTCGTTAAAGTCTGGATTGTATATATTAGGATACAATTTAACAAGATTCTTTGTATTGGAACTCTTAATGTGAGATGTCATGCAAGTATTGTTCTCATTAAAAGCTCTAAAGTCGTACCTGACGCTTTTAATGGGACTTTTAATAGATACACCTGTATGAGTTATTCCACCTGGAATTTTTTCTAAGTGTAATATTACTTTCTTAGGCATTAAAATAACGGTCAATATTAATACATAAAATATCATTCATTATACAATTTATATTATATAATAAATTATTTTAAATAGCGCGTTTATTTTTTTACGGGGTCCTTTCGTGAGACCACATATTAACGTGACCAGGTATTAGTGTATTTTTTTCAAAGAAAAAGTTTTCAAGAAGCGTATCTACATTTTTAATATAATCGAGTATGTACGGTTCCCCTGATAGCATCATTTTAGAAGGTTTGTAATCAGTTGATATGTCTACAATTATCACTTTTCTCTTGGAAATTCTAATTGCGTTATTAATTATGGCTCTATGTCCCGTTTCTGGTATTTCATGGAATGCGAACATACATGTTACAACGTCAAATTCGCGGTCCTCTCCGAATGTTTCCGCGTTTCCATATTTGTATAGATTTCCGGGGTTGAACAAATTAGAATATCTTAACATCTCTGTTGAAGTATCTACCCCTATGTTTCCTGGCTTAGTTGAAAACCCTGTTCCGCAGCATAAATCTACAACACTTAATTTTTCCGGGATTTCAGAATATATCTCTTTACGAATATCAACACCTGAATATGCGCGAGAATCTATGAGTTTTGTGAATAAAGGAGTGCATAATGCGTGAATATTTCCTGCTGTACCAACATTACCAAAATTATGGATTATGGGATTATACCAATAGGGCCGTTTTAAAGAAATGATACTTGTGTATAATATAGACAACATGTATTATTGTTTTATAATTATATTTATTTTTAAGTAAATTTATTTATATTATGCGGGGATAAATAAGAATCTTTACATACTTTTCTGGTATTTCCCAATTCATTTGCTGTAAAATCTATACCTTCAAGTATTTGTTTTTTCCTTTCTTTCTCTGACTTGCCTAAATTTATTTTTTTCATGAACTTCAAAAAAATTTGATTGGCTCTATATGTACGTATGTCTTTGCATGTTACATTTGAATTTATTTTATTACGTAGAAACGTGTTTAAATCTGAACTTGTTATACATCTTCCTTCACCATCATAAAATAAATTCAGCCCTTTAATTTTTTTAACGCGATTTATAAAATTTAAACTCTTTTCGGATGTAATACGTTTAGTATGTTTGATACCTTTTTTACCTATAAAATCTAATTTATTGCCAATAAGGTGACTTTTAAGCATTGTTGTTATACCGTAAGAACCATTTTCCTTTTTATACATTTCATTTCCAACACGGATATTCAAGTCTTCCATTATTTTAATTACATTTGCTATTACACAATCTCTAGACAGATCATTTTTTTTAATAAAATTATTTATTACCCTAGAGTAATGATCATAATTAAAATTTTTCATCTTATCAAATTTGGCTTTCTTTGATTTCTCAGTCCACACTAAATTATAAATGTACTGTTTTCGACCTTTTAAATCATATCCAGTAACCTGAATTTTTGAATTTTTAGACTTGTTAATTTTAACACCTGTCCATATAGGAGGTATTCTTAATTTTTTAATTCTATCAAGATCTTCTTGATTTCTAGTACTAAATGTAAAACCAGATTTAGTTTTATGTCTCGTTATATACATTCTTAGTAATTTAAAGATATTTTAAAATTAGATTGTGTAATGAGAAATATAATTATTATTGTCATTTTAGGTTTAGTTTTAAGACTGCCGACATTTAAAATAAATAATTTATCAGATTTGGAATGTGTTTCAATGGGACCCTTAGGTATCTCGAGATTTTGGGAAGTTATGGACGTATATAATTTATTTTTAAATATTAATATTTAACTATTTAGAGGTAAAAAATATTAATAGTTAATAAGCAAGCGATATGTCGGCTTGGAATATCCTTCTGGTAGATTCATCAGCGAGTATGTCTTCAAACGAAGTTTCGGTTAACAAAGGTATTATAGATCTTTTAATGGATCAACAAGATAATAAAGACCGTTTTACATTTTTAACGTTTAACACGGATGTTAAATATGTAATTGATTCAAAATTCAATGAAATTAATGGCGATGATATCATTAATTCTATAGTAAACACGGGTTTAACTGCGTTGTATGATGCTGTTGGTCATGTATATGAAATGATTAACGATGAATGTGTAGAAAATGTTACGTTTACGGTTATAACAGATGGTTGTGAAAATTCGAGTAAATTACACAATCTAAATTCTCTCAAAGACCTTAGAGAAACAATCGATAAAAAATGTAACATAAACGTGTCCTTTATCTGCGAAGATCAAAACGTTTTAAATAATAATTCGGCGATTATTTCACATGCTAATGAATCATGTGAAGTGTCAGGTGATTACAGCGAAGCTTTTAGAACAGTTTCTAGAAATATGTCCTATGTAAGGCGGCCAAGTCTCGTCCAAAGTTATTCAATTGAATGTAATAATGTATCATTGTCTCAACCAATTGTCAGGCGGCAACAGTCTTACTGCGAAAAAAAAAGACCCCGTTTATCATTCTGAATTCGCTTGTAATAAAAGCGTGTAAGTGTTCCGCGAATCTATTGAGATGTAGGTGTCTTGGTTATTATTAACAAGTCTCATTATTTTTTTCTCGTATTTTTTGGCCTTTTTTCTTTTTCTTCTTTCTTTGGTTCTATTCATTGCCAATGCGTCATATTCATTGTCATTGTACTCATTTTCATGTTCGTCATAAGAATCTGGATCTTCCTTTATTTTATTCCTACAAAAAGGGCATTCATTTTTTTTAAGGCATTTGTTACAATTCGAACATAGAAAATGAATACAAGGTAAAAATACCATATCTTCCAAGTTTTTATCTTCCATACATATAGAACATTCTAAATCCATTTATATTATATTCTTATTTTTTTAATTTATTAATTTATCAACACTTCCATTTTGTATAACAATTTGTGCAAGTTACAAATGTAGTCATTGGTTCGTCCGCTGAACGAGTTTGCATTTGGTAATATACAGTCTTCATAGATTTACATTTATTACACTTAAACATTCCATCATCCGCCTCAAGCTGTTTCACTACGATTTTCTCTAAATTTTTAGATTTCAGAGTAGCCCATAGTTCAGGGTTAAGTTCTTCACGTGTTAATTTGACGAGTGAGTAAGGATCAATGTGTCCATTTTTAATCTTTGAAATCAAATCTTTTGATATTGGCGTATAGGACACATTAGCCAATAATCTGCGAGCATTTGTTGAGTAAAATTTGACAAAACTTTTCTCAGACCATTTTAAAGGAGTTTTATTTTTCTTCGACAATTCTACAGCGTTATTGAACACGCCTTTTTCCATGTTCACGACTATTAGATTGTCTTGGGCTATGTTAAGAAATTCTGCGCATTTGTTAATGAAGACATCTCGGCGGTAAGACATGATTACAATGATGTATATTTTTTGTATATTTTTTGTATCTAATACTGTTTATTTTATGTAAAAAATGTTTAAGTCGCGGTACAACTATTATATTATAAGTTTTTTAATAACGAATAAAAATATATTATTAATAATAAATGTCTATGGTTGACGATGGCGAAGATTTACCAAACAACGAAGGTGCCGTTGAGTGCACGAGCGAGCGACCGTGCGACCCTGTCACTCCCAAGGACCCCGCTCCTGAACTCGACGAAGAGACAACTCCTCCTGATTCATGGTATGGTTCTAGAAGAATGATAATTCTCGCGGTTTTGCTTCTGTTGCTAATGGCTTTTGGATTCTGGGCCTATTCTACTTTTGATCAGGCGCAATATAAATATTCATTCGGCGGTTCGGACCTCTCTTATAGTCCAGCCGCGGCGCTTATGCGTGCTTAATTTTACATTTTTTAATTGTATTTAAAAATAAGCAAGATATAATAGTTAAGAACACTATGATAAGGCGACTGTTTATTGAAGAGGCCGAAAATTGTGCAATGAAATCTGATATGAATTTTAATCACGGCGCTGTTATTATTTATCGCGGAAAAATTCTGTCAACCGGGTACAATTATTATCACGAACACAAATTTAATTCTAATTATAAAGAGTCTGTACACGCAGAAGTTAGCGCCATTAATAATGCGCTTAAGAAAATTCAGGCGAGCGAACTTAAGAAATGTGAACTCGTTATAATTAGAGTTAATCGGCATGGAGAACACTTAAACTCGAAGCCTTGCTGTCATTGTGAAAAGTTTATAAATAAATTCAATATCAAGAAAGTGTTTCATTCTTAATTCTTAAAAAAACATATATTCATCATAAGATACAAACCTGATGCAATCGATAAATTAGAAAGGGTTGGTTTATATTTCAGAGGAAAAGTATAAAAAACAAGAGTGGCTAGCAATGTAAATAAAATAAGACCATAGATTCCGTATATAGCAATGTCAGGCTTTTCGTAAAAACTGCCGTATACAATAGCAAAAGATGAGACCAGTTCAAATATTCCGGCTAAAAGAACTATAGTTTGGCTAAATTCTGAAATACCTTCGGGTAATTTAGATGCTAATCTAACAGATTCAGAAGACCCAAGAGAAGAAACTTTAGATATACCAGAAAGTACGAACATAGTTACAAATGTAATAATAGCGAATAGAACATTATTCTTCATTTAATTTATATATAAAGTATATTTTAAATTAAGAATGATAATGTTTTTATTTTCGACATTGCGTAAAAAGGATTTTATTCGATACAAATATAGATACAACCTTGAAGAATACGTTCATGTTCATCATATAATCCCGCTGGAATGGAAGTCCAAGGCCCAAGTAAAGGAGTACGATGTTGATATGGGGTACAACCTAATGTTTATGCCTAATAAATTAGGAACAACTAAGATTTGCACACTCAGAAGAAATCATGAAGGTGGTCACATGAAATATAATAAATATATAAATGAAAGATTAGAACACGAATGTCCATTTGAGATTAGTGATTCAGTTAAGTCTTTATTGATTAACGGTATGGAAATACCTTGGAAGTGATGTAATTGTAATTGTAAATGTAATTAAGCTTTCGCCCGGGATCGAACCGGGGTTAGTGGATTCAAAGTCCACGGTCATGACCTCTAGACCACGAAAGCTTAATTATATTAAACATTAAATAAATCAATATACTCCTCCATTCGGGATCGAACCGAAGACCTTGCGGTTAACAGCCGCACGCTCTGACCAACTGAGCTATAGAGGAGTGTATTAATTAAAATACATTATTTTTTTTTATAAGTGGTTTCTCTAATGAATTTTTTTAATCATATCGTAAATCATATTAGCAAGTGCCTTGTCCGCTTCAAGCAGTTCTTTTAGTTTGTCTGGGTTCTCTATAATTTCTTGAACAAACATCGTGTGATCTACAGCGTCCATTGATAACAATGTATATCTTAATTCTTTATATATCTTTTTATTTGCTGTATTCATTTTATTCATTCATCGGCGACTACTACTTCTTCATCTTCGTCTTCAGAGTCTACGATAGAATATCCGGATAGCTTGTTGCTCTTGTAAATCTTTGCCTGGACTAGCTTGTAGCCTACTCCAAACTGCGTCTTACCCACAAACCAGACACCTGTAGTCTGAATGAGGCACACTGCTTCGCACCCCCGTGGAATAGCGTCACTATTGACCTCGCCATTTTCATCTAGAATGCTAATAGGCTTCTTGTTTTCGTCGTATAGATGAAAGAGTGGTTCACCCTTCTTGAAATCAAATGGGAGCTTTACCTTAAGATTAGAAGGCCACTTTGGATCCTTTGGAAACTTCTCGGCGGACTTATAAAACTCGTCTACAAGTTCACTGCTTAGCTTCTTACCAAACCACAAATCATTCTGTACGGGCATTGACTTAGCCTTTTCATCGATAGAACGAATATTTCCAGTTAGCTTGTGTAGATGTTCATTCTGAGTGTCGGCGTTAGCCATCGACAAAGAAATGTGATACTTTACTGGGCCATTCTCTGGCTTTGAACTGTCGATACCAAAAGGGATGCGTACTCGGCAAGTCTGAAGGAAAAAGGGACCAGGATTTTCGCCGTTACTGTAGTTTACGAGAACGCTCTGTCCGCCTAGCTTGTTCTGCCGTGGCGGCAAGAAAGTAATCAAGTCCTTATCGAATTCGTTAGCGAGTAGAATGTTGTTGCTGGCCATTGTGTATCTGTTGATAACTATTTATATTTTTTGTCTTTAAGTAGGTTAAAATTCTGTAAAAAAAATACGCATTTTAGTCTAAATGTACGCTATTTTACTTATAATAATGGTTATTACAATACTAGAAATATACAATTTAATACCAGAAAGACAAAATGAAGTAATTAGCGATGAAATAGAGACAACTGAAGAAATTGATTTGAAATTAAATGAATATCGAGTCAAAGAGGGTACAAATGTATTTCATTACCCAGGAAGAATATTGATAAAGGACAGTTATAATTTAATTTTAAAGTACAATGACCAAAATATACTAATGGAAAAAGACGTATTTTACAATATAAAAGACAATTTTGAGATAGAAATATTAAATATTGATAATAATGATATTGTATATTATTACATAAGTTCATGAAAATAATTCATTCATCTGGAATACATAAAATAACCATTATAATTTTACACGGCTTTAATCAAAACGTGACAGACATTGAATATATATCCAACTTAATAAATAAAGAATATAATTTCATTCGATGGGTCATTTTAGAAGGTAAATCTATGAAGTGGTATGACTATTACACATATAGAGATAATCACAATCGACACGATAAAATCAACTACAGCCAGTTTAATTCCTCCTGTGAATATCTTAAAAAAATCATATACAAAGAATTAAGCCATGTATCTTCCAATAATTTATACTTGGCAGGGTTTTCACAAGGTGGTACAATTTGTATTAACACGGTCATCGGTCTAAATTGTATTTTAGGAGGAACTATTTGTATAGATACTATATTTTTATCTGATTATATGTCTGATAATTCTTTTTTGCAACAGGTATTCTACGTGTTAATTTCTAAAAAAGACAAGGTGTATAACCCAAAATTTCAAAATACATGTTATAATCTTCTCGGATTTTTCGGAAATAAGATAGATTTTACTAAAAGAGATTCCGGGCATTGTGAAGATACGGTATACATATGTAATTACATAATAGATATTTTACAAAAAAATAATTTACTTAAAAATTAAACACATTAATATATAAACCACGATGACTACATACGATGATCACAACATTGACGGGCGCGCGGATAATGACACGGAAATCCTGGAACTTTTTGAAGAAGAACGTAAATGGAGGGTTATTTTAAAGTTTAAGGATTTCATTTCAAAGGAACCCGAATTTGTAGCAATCGATAATTTATCTAGTCAAATGATATTGAATATAATCGAAAAAACATCGGCACGTAAAAATAAAAAAGACTATCCTGAATGGCATATCACATTTCTAGAGGACCTTATTAATGAACTAGGGTTCATCACGGTTGATATTAATTTCGTTAAAAATGTTTACGAAAATATTTACAACGAGTTGTACATCTAATCGAATAAGATTTCTTTAAGCCTGGGATTGGATTTATAAAATTTATCGTAAATCTTAGATTCATTTAGTATTGTTACAGTGCTTAGTGCACTTTTATCTGCTAGTTCAGCCAGGTTAAAAAACTTTTCAGGTACATTTTTTGAGATATAATAAATCATGCCATATAATTGCTTATCTTTTAGAGGCTCTTTTATATATTCTTTCATATTACGTTTAATCACCTTTATTTTATCTTGAACCTTTTCAGGAATTTCTATATCACTCTTAGTGCCAATTGGTATAGATATGTACTTTTCAAATGGTGTTCCTTTGAAGAGGTCTTTTAATCTAAAATTATACGAATAGATATCGCCTATAAATGTATCTGTAACGCTTGATATACGTTGAATGGATACATTTAAGTCATTATACACCATCGGGTAGTAAACTGCCCAGGCTAAAAGTGCTTTTCTTTCTTTTCCTGCCATTGTTTTGTTCGACATTAATATATTATACCACATTGACATTATTTCTTTTTCTACCCTTTCGAATAATAAGGGGTTATAATATTGCCTTAATTTATCCAAAATTTCCATCAGGCTTCTCATTCCGTTTGCTAATCGCTGGTCTTCTGCGTCACTTGACAACCAAGTGTTAACCTTAGAAAGGTCTCTTGAGATCACTTTTCCGTCTTTTATAACACTCACTATTATCGTTCCCGGTTCTATAAAAGCGCCGGATGAAAAATTTATATCCTGCTTGAATGTTTTAAAAGGGTTTATATTAGTACTCGATTTTGCTATACCACATTCATTGCATATCATTTCGTGATTTGAAAATATAATATTACTCGATTTACATACTTCGCAGATGTCCGGTAATACATTTACATTTACACCTGCATCAATGACAGGTTCTAAAATTATTCCTTGTTTTCTCAAACATTCTATTAGATGGTCCTTTTGATCTTGTACACTTTTATAAGATATACTCTTTTTCAGCAATAACGCTGTCAATTGTTTTGACATAACGTCAATGTATTATTATAATTAATTATTTTATTTTGTAATATATAATTAAATATAATATGCAACTATTTTATGAAGCGGTTGTTGTTGGCATCGCGTTTGTAATATTTGGTAATATCGCGGCATTTCTTATCGGACCCCTTTTCAAGGTAGATCTTCCAGAAGAATGTAAAAATTGGAATAAGTTTTACGCCATGGAAATAACTCTTTTCGTGGCAGGTGTTCTTGGTCATCTTGCGTTTGAATTATCCGGTGCCAATAAATGGTATTGTAAAAATGGATTTGCGTGTAAAAGGTAAAAAAATACATGTATTTAACAACAAAGAGCCCACGCGGGGGATCGAACCCCGAACCTCAAGATTAGAAGTCTTGCGCGCTATCCAATTGCGCCACGCG
>MDSY01063634.1_pt1 | contig 17440 bp, 8 predicted proteins | sample 811131 | NCBI WGS metagenome assembly MDSY01 (sample SAMN05326643, study PRJNA326480) | marine metagenome | isolation source: seawater | place: Atlantic Ocean: South West | collected 2010
AAAAGGGCGCGCTCGGCGAGAGCCACGAGTCGCGAGTGACGATCGCGCTGCTGTGCGCGCTCTGTCAAGGTGCGGTCGTCCACGCGGCGGCGCTCCCCACGCAAGGGCGCGCACAGCTCGAGGCGCTTCTCGACCCTCTGCCATCGATGCACCACGCGGGGATCGCCCGTCGCACCTGGCTGCGCTTCCAGATCTTGTACCTCGAGCAGCTCTTCGCGGCGATGCAGCGTTCCCTCTCGCGGGAGCAGGCGGCGCCGCTGCATGATGTGGGCGTTGGTGTGCTCGCGCTGCTCTTCCGGCGTGCGACGCAGCTGCAGGCATGGGCGGCAGAGACTAGCGCCTCCTCCAGCGCCTCCTCCAGCGCCTCCGCCAGCGCCTCCGCGAGCGCCTCCGCCAGCGCCTCCGCCAGCGCCTCCGCCAGCGCCTCCGCCAGCGCCTCCGCGAGCGCCTCCGCCAGCGCCTCCGCGAGCGCCTCCGCGAGCGCCTCCAATGGCAGCGCCCAGCGTGTCGACGGCCGCGCGCCTGTGGCGGAGCACGTGTCGCATGCACAGCAGATGAGGCTCGCGCTGCTCTTCATGGAGCGCCGCGGCCGGCAGTCGAGTGGGCTGCTCTCCACTGTGGGCGCCAACTCGGCGGCGGCCGTCTCGAACATTTTCTCGTGGGTGCGCGGGGGGGGGGGCGAGATGCCTCGCTTGGGTCGGAGTGCCCAGCGGGGCTTCGGAAGCCACTCGACGAGCGCGTCTCTGCTCGAGGAGCCGCTGCGCCTCCTGCTCATCCATCTGGACACGACGAGCGAGGCGGAGGCGCTCATCGCACTCCTCGGCGACCTCTCGGTGCCCCTCATGGCGCTCGCCTCGATGGACGCCGACGAGAAGGCGCTCGAATACCATCAGAGCCTGCTGATGGCTCTCTCTTGGAAGCTCTTCCTCCTCTTCGGCCACGCGGACGCCGACGTGCGCAACGGTGCGGCGCAGCGCTGGTCGTCGCTCATCGGCTGGCTGCGGGTGCATGCGCTGCTCGAGCTCCAGGAACTCCTCCCCGCGCTCCAATCGTTGAGCGACGCCGAGCTCACCCACTGGATCGTCGAGCACAAGCTCGAGATGCACGCACCGCTCGAGACGGTCCTGGGGCACAAGTGGCGCGAGGCGCAGCAGCACATCCGCCAGGAGGCCTCCGCGTTCGCCGCGGGCTTCAGCAAGATGCAGGAGCGCAAGATGCTCGCTGAGCAGCAGTGGCAGCAGGTCGCCCGCAGCCAGCTCGCCGAGTTCAGCCACGGCCTCGCTGGGGAGATGCGCGCCGCGACGAGCGCCCTCGACAGGATGCTCGACGCCGCCTTGCTTGAGGACCGCGCGCGTCATCGGGCGCGCCATCGCAGCTGGCTTGCGACCATCCAGCGCGTCGCCTTCGAGCGCTGCGTCTGGGCGCTCCCCCACTCGTCGCACAACGTCTTGTCGGCGCCCGCCATCTGGGCCGTGGACGAGCGCAGCGTGACGGCTCGTGGCACTCGCCACAAGCTGCAGCGCGACGTCGACTCGCTTGCAAGCTCGATGCGCCCGTGGCTCGAGGGGGTCAACTTCTCCATGCACGCGTCGACGCTCATCGCCGCCTCGCCTCGCCAAGCCGTGAGCTCGACGCACACCCGAGCCGATCGCAGCGGCGCCCCGGAGCAGGGCGGTGAGCAGAGCCGCAGCGTCTCCCACCTGCTCGATTGCCCAACCAAGGTGGATGTGGAGGATATCTTTGAGGTGGGCGTCGCCTGTGGCATGGAGACAACTCCAGCCCTGCTCGTTCTTCGCGGCGACCGCTTCTCCCTTCTCTACGGCCACGCGCTGGTCAGCGGTCCCGACGGCGAGGGCGCCTTTGCGCGGTCGACCCGCCGTGGCGCGCACGCCTCGGAGTCGTCGTCGCCAGCACGGCAGTACATCCGCGACCGAGCGTCCCTCGGCTCACAACTGTTTGAGGGCGAGACCCAGTACCAATCGTGGCTCTGCCACGAGGTGCGAGAGGCGCTCTGCTGGCGTCTGCTGCAGCAACCGAACGGGCTGCTCGTGCTGCTGAGGGATGGTACCGCCGTGCTGCTACGGGTCACGCAAGGCGAGGCGAGGCGCAACGAGCTGTGGGCCAAGATCCGCTCGATGAGGGAGCCCGTGCTCCGACAGAGATCCGCCTCAGGCGAGGTCGGCAGCTGGCTGCCATCGAGCGGATCTTATCCATCGAGCACGCTCGCGCAGCTCACGGACGCGTGGCAGCACTGCCGGATGAGCAACTTCGACTACCTGATGCTCCTCAACCAAAAGGCAGGCCGCTGCTACAATGTGACGCAGTGGCCGGTCTACCCGTGGGTCGTCCGCGAGTACGCGTCAGGCGCCTTGGACCTCACCAGCCGGCGCGCCTTCCGAGACCTCCAGCGTCCAATGGGCGCACAGACCGCGGCTCGCGCAGAGCAGTTCAGGAAGCGCCACGACGAATGGGAGGACCCCAACGGCGAGGTGCCCGCGTTCCATTACGGCACGCACTACTCGTCCGCCGCTGCGGTCTGCTCCTTCCTCCTCCGCCTGCAGCCGTTTGCCGAGTACCACTGCTCGCTGCAAGACGGCCGCTTCGACCTCGCCGATCGGCTCTTCCATTCCGTCTCCGACGAGTGGGGCGTCGCCTCGGGCGAGCTCGGCCATGACACTGGCTGCGTCAAGGAGCTCGTGCCAGAGATGTATTACCTGCCAGAGCTCTACTACAATGTGAATCGACTCGCTCTAGGGATGCGCCAGGATGAAACAGAGCTCCACCATGTGCGATTGCCACCGTGGGCCCGTGGGTCCGCTTGGCGCTTCGTCTGCACGCTCCGTCAGGCTCTCGAGTCGTCGAGTGTGAGCCGCGAGCTCCCATCGTGGATTGACCTCATCTTTGGGCACAAGCAAGTGGGAGAGGCTGCGGTGGCGGCGCTCAACGTCTTCTACATGTGCGGCGTCGACGTGAGCGCCATCGCCGACCCCAAGCGACGAGAGGAGGTGCTCACACACCTTCGCCACTTTGGACAGACCCCCGACAGGCTCTGGCGCGAACGCCCTCATCCAAAGCGCTTCCACTGCTCCAAATCGAGCTGGAGCTCGGTGCCGCTGGCGCCGCTGCTGCTCGCGCTCGCATCCGAGCCGCTCCTCGAGCTTGAGCTCACACAGGAGTTTGTGGCGAGGTGGCCGGTGAGGTCGCTCTCGCTCGGCCGCTCCGGCGCCATCCTCGCTCTCCCACACAATGCGATCCTCCTCAACCACTCACAGCTCGTCTTGGAATGGGGTCACTTGGATGGTAGCCTGCGAGTCTTCTCGATGGACTGTGCTCGCTCGCGCTCGCATGCGCCGCCCGCTCCAAAGGGCCCGCTCGGCAGCCTCCACGGGCTCCACCAGAGCGCGACGATCAGCTGCGCCTGCTTGTCGTCGTGCGGAAGTAGTCTTGTGACGGCAGACGCCGAGGGCGGCGTGGCCGTCTGGGAGCTCGCCCACCAAGGTACGCTTCCCAAGCTCGCCCTACGAGGCCGGCTTGGCGCGCACTCCTCGGTGGTGACCCACCTCGCGTGCAGCGGAGCGCAACAGCTCCTCGCGAGTGTGTCCAAGGACGGCTTGCTCTTACTCTGGTGTCTGCGCCGGCTGCTCCTCGTGCACGTGCTACAGGTGGCGCCCAAAGAGGCGCTCGGGGAGGGCGCGCACCGTGGGCGCGTCGTCACAGGGCTGCAAGTGCGCGACTCGAACGGCGAGATCTTTGTGTCTACGCCCACACAAGTGCAGATGTGGTCTCCTAATGGAGCACTCATCGCTGTGAGTACGGTGCATGTCTCACCAGTCCTCTGTATGTCGCTCACCCCATCTCCAGAGTGGATGGCCGAGCTCCACCCGGTGATTGCCACGGGGCATCAGGATGGATCAGTCCGCTGGTGGCTCGTACGGGAACCCGAGTCTCTACCCACTCTCTGCAAGGGACTGCCATTCGCTCGCTCCCACGTGCCCGTCAATGGAACCCTACAGCCGCCACTCGAGCTTGCCGAGCTCAGGCAGAATCGGCTCCAAGTGGCGAGGCGAGAGCCGCTGACCAGCTTGTTTCTGAACGATGGCGAAAAGCCCTTGCTCCTGGTGGGAGACGCATCGGGCGCAGTCTGGGCTTGCCGCACTCCCACATTGGTTAGCGCCGATGTGATCGACAAGGAATACTCGTAGAGATCGCCTTGAACAAGTATACGTGTTCGTGTCGTCGTTTGTCGTAGATTTCCTAGCGTAGCAGTAACTGGAAACGTACCAGCTATTGTGCAATAAGTCAATGTAAACATATAGAGAGGCGTGTATATGTTTAAACGAGTTTTTACCACCACCACCAGGTTCAAGTTGAGGTTGAGGTTCCACATATTCACATATTGATATTCATATGTCAGAAACTATAAAACTACCATATTACTGTATACTTAATAACTATACGTAGGAATACCAGAACCCCCATAGGCAACTGGAACAGAAAAATGCCACAATATGTGACTCCCCACCACGAACCTGACCACTGGAGACCTATTATATAATATATACGATAAATGCCGCCGATGTGCGATGATGTACACAAGCGGGTAGTCCCAGGGACACAAACTAGTCAGGGGAAGGGGTAGGGAGGTGGCAGAAGTACAGGTAGCGCCAGAGTACTGTATAGTGCCAAGCAGCGCTACCACTTGTAAACATGCCTTGTTATAACTATGCGTATGAACATGTACATGATGATGATCATGGTTCATGCATCATCATCATCGATCATGGAATATTTAGATGAGAGCGCAGAGACTTCTGTGAGTACACTATTCACTGCGAACTGCCGCTGGGCCTGGAACTCCATGCATTCGCTTTGTTTGCGGCAGATGGCGACGCCAACAGTTCGAGTGCGACCTTGTAGGGCAGCAACGCTGAGGCAGAGTACAAGCATCCAAGCGCCCCAAGACGCAAATGCGGTTTTGAGGTGAAGAGCGGGCCGAGCAAGGGCATCGAGTGCAATGCTTCTGAAGCGCGTGCGGCGCCAAGTGCTGCACAGCTGGCAACCTGCAGCATCATGCACAGAGAGAATGGCACTCTCCGCAAAATACGGTTGGCCAAGTGCCGGTGACGTGCGAGCATAATTGTAGCAAGGAGAGCAGTGACGAGCGCAAGAAGCACTTCCCGAGCACGTGCTGCCTCTGCGTGTCGACTGGCAGCTGCTTCAGCGCTCGCAGATAGCCGCTCGATCTTTTCGTCACTCCCATGGATCATGGCCTGTGCTGTGTCCAGTGCCTCACCGTGCGCAACGGCAGCGCGTTCAAGTGTGTCCATGGTCATTTGCATCTCCTGCGGTAAGGGGCGTGTTGGATTTTGGTGAGCGGCGCGCATACTGTCCGTGTGTCGTTGAAATCTATGTGTGAAGCTGAGCCATTCAACCTTTCGAATCGAGCGAGGCATATGAAACAATGCTGCCCAGCATTCACACAGCGAACAAATCAGCAGCAGCAGCCAGAGGAACCAGCCGCAGCAAACAAGCCCACGTGTCCCGCATGTGAGCAGTAAGCTGATCACTATTTGAAAGGCGCGCAATGCTGCCTTCGTCCGATTGTCCAGGAGCTCGAGCTTCTGTAGCACCTTGTGCAGCAGGAAGATTTGCTTCACTTCGTGAACTGCCGGCATTCTCGCCGCCGGTGTTTTCGGCACCTCTGCGCTGCGCGGCATGCTGAACCAGCGGTATATTGCCGCATTGACAGCGTCGCTGCTCCTCGCACCTCCATTCGGATGGTTCGCGCTCCGGAAGGCGCTGTCGTCCATTGCCATGGACTTTGGCACAGTCCGTTTCCGGGAAAAATAACGATACATAAACATGATTAGTACCCCGTCTACTTAAAGTGAGGTGCTTCCTGCGCCTCGGTTTGTTTGGTTTGCGTCCCTTGCCCCTGGTTGGTCTCCTTCCCCCGTTCATTTTTATTTTTTTGTTTCGAGTTTGAGTTTATAAGTTCAAAAAAATCCAAGTAAGGTACTAAAACTTGGTACCGAGGTAAGACTAGGAAATTCTGTGGGTCACTTACCCCACAAGCTGAAGCTCGTTTAAAAGAAGATTTTTTTCTCACACGGCGAGTGACACCCAGCTCTTTCATTTGTGTATTCAAATTGAAAATCAATTTCGAAATTGAAATTGGTACGCTTGACGGTCCAGCTCGAGCTCTCGACGATGAAATTGAAGGATTCTATTACTATTTCTACGAGGAAAAGTATTTGTATAAGTGTATCATTATGAAATGAACATAATCTGGTAACTTTAACTTCTATCTGCTATAGTACACATCACTCTCACCACTATCACCATTATCATCGTCGGATGTCAAGTGCTGCATGCACTGCTGCGCTTGCGTCGTCGTGAGCCAGACAGACGTTGCAGCGGCATCATTCATATGATCGTCAGGCAAATGGAATGTCGATCATCGGGGCATCATGAATCAAGACAAGCCCGTGTCTGCGGGCCAAAGGACAGTAATACGGCAGAGCACTAAACAAAACTGGTGCAAACGATCTACATCTAGATCTACTCATTCTGGAATCTATCATTCTATCTATCATTCTCCTCGCTGCTTCTTGCTCGAGGGCGACTGGCTCGAGGGCACGTATGGCGCTGGTTCCTCCATGGTGAAGTCCGCCACAGCATCATCCGGCTGTTGTGGCACATCGCAATGGTTGTGTCTCAGATCGAGATTCATCTCGCAAAACCAAGACTCGCCCTCTCCAGTGACAGAATGCTCGGGGACGATGCGCCACTTTGCACAACGATCGCACTGGAGCCATGTGCAGATCATCTCGTTGCCATCGTCAGTCTCGTCCCTCTCAGCCTCCGGCGCTGCTGCGGGCCGCTCCGGCCGCTTTGGCCTTGGGGGCCGATCGGGCCGATCGGGCCGATCGTCCGGAATGTCGTCGAGCCTTGGCCGTTTGGGTTGCGGCATTCGTGCTGAGCGGGCGCGCTGCACGTACATTGCGAGCTTCACGCGGCCGCCAGTGGTGACCCGCAAGCGAGCGCTGACAGGCCCCGTTGGCTCTGGCGCCCTGGCCTCGCCATTTGAACGTTGTGCCGAGCGGTGGCCTTGCGACGCGAGCGATCGTCTAGCGTCTCCGCCGCTTCTGCGTGGCTCGCGTTTGACCACGTTGAGCTTCAAGCGGACGGTGGCCTCGGGAGCGCAGGATATGATTGCGCAGACCTTGGCAGGAGCCTCGGCGTGTGTGCTCCGCTGCCGTTTGCTGCCGCCCGAGCTCGGCCTCCGCCGCTCTTCGCCGTGCGATGCGCCGCGCGGGCTTGCTGAAGCGCCGCGTGGGCTTCCGCCGACGGCTCGTCGCTTTTTGGCCGCGGCGTCGGCAGAGGCGACGGCGGCGCCAGCGGTGGCTGTCTGCGGCGTGAGCGCCGCTGCCTTCTCCTTCTCAACTGCTTCGAGCTCCGCCATCACCATGGCCTTGATGCGCTGGCCTCTGCACGAGTAGTAGAAGGCGACGACCTGCGCGAGCGACTTCCGGGGCAGCGAGCGGCGCTGGATGGCACGAAGGTTCTTGGCGTCGCGGCGCATGCCGGCAATGAAGGCGTTCTCCTCATACTCGTCCCACACGCTTGATGCCGGCATCGAGTCGAGCGTGAGCGTACGGCTGCGTGTGGAGCGCACGAAGCCCTGCGGCTGGCCGGCGCTCACGCAAGTGGAGAGGTGCCTCAACGCGAGGTGCAATCCGACGCGCAAGCCCGTGCGGCCACGCACCAGGTTGATCGATGCGCCGACTGGAGCCTCTGGGCTGAGGAGCTTCTCAGCGCCGATGGCAGTCGCCATCGAATGCGACGCTGCGAGCACGTCAAAGTCGTGCGAGAAGAGGAGCTGAAGCGCCACATCTTCAGAGAAGAGTGGCGATCGCGCCACCGTGTAGAGCTTGGCCACCGCGGCAAGGTACGTGTCCACATTGATGCCCTCGTGGTGTGCCTTGGGAGCGGACCAGATGCACACATCTTGCCGCCTGCGGTGCTCGTCCTGAGATGGCGGCGGCACAGTCTTGTCGTCAATCACGACTTGATACTGCTCCCCGACAGCGGGCTGGAAGCGCCAGACGCCGTCTTCGAAGACGGCGATCCGAGTGCTCGCCCTTCCCATGGAGGAGCCCGTGAGCCAATGCTCGGGTCCATTGGCCTGCTGCTGCACCCGACTCCTCGCAGGGCGGTTCTCGGGCTCGCGCTCGCGCTTCTTGATCCCGTTACCACTGGGGAGGCGAGCTCGGAGCACCTCGCGGGGCACATCCTCCTGCGGCTTCGGAGGCCGCAGCGGCCTGAGCTCTCGCCCCCCCTTGGAGCGCGCGGGCCCCGAGGCGACTCCCTTCAAGCTCACGTTCACGTCGAAATGGTCCGCGTGGATCCCATCGCTCTCTTGCGGAATCTCGCAGCTCTGGAAGTCGGGGTCCGTATTCAAAGCACAGCTCCAGCCGGAGCTCTCGGGCGCCATGCGCACGTTCGCATCGCTCTGCCGTCGCCACTTCTCGCAGCTGTCGCACTGTATCCAGACGGAGAAGTTGGCGCGGGAGAGGTTCTGCCGCGGTGGAGTCGCGTGGTGCGCGGGCGCCGCTCCACTCAGGTCTTCCTCGGAGTGGAATCCATTCTGCCAAGGAGACCCCGACGCCTTGGCGTCGCCCCCTAGCAGCCCTGCGGACTTAGAGCTCGCGGCGGCAGAAGGGCTCGCGGCGGCAGAAGGGCTCGCTTCGGCAGGAGGACTCGCTTCGGCAGCCTTGGCGACAGTCTCAGTACCGTTCACGCCGTGTTCGGTCTTGACGGGTGCGGCCCCAAGCCGAGAAGCGTCGTCGACCTGCTCCGGCGCAGCTCCTTCGGCTTTTGGCAACGAATACGTGGAGGCTGCCGCCCTCGGCTGGAAGGTACGGCACGCTGCCTCCGTCGCTGCCTTTGCGGTCGCGTAGAAGCCCGCGCTCTCAAAGCACCCGTTGCGCTTCAGGCGCAGAGCCCACTTGTCGCCGCATCGGCTCACGCCAAGGAATATGGGCGCGGCGGGCGAAGCCATCGAAGAGAGCTTGGCCGGTGGCGTCAGCTTGTCGCTGCCAGCCTTTGCGCGGATGGTGTGCTGGTTGGGCTGCTTGGGCCGGTACGTGTACTGGTTGGGCTGCTTGCCCTGCTTGGGCTGCTTGTACGTGTACTGGTTGGGCTGCTTCGGTCGGTCCGGCTGCCCCGGGCGCTTGTACGTGTACTGATTCGGCTGCCGCGGCCGCTGCGGCTGCGGCTGCTGCGGCTGCTGCGGCTGCTGCGGCTGCTGCGGCTGCTGCAGCTGCTGCGGCTGCTGCTTGTGCTGCTGCTTGTGCGACTTTGCGGCCTGGCCGTCCTGCTGCGCGGCACCCTTGGAGGCGTTCTGCAGCTTGAGCTTGGTGTACTGGTTCGGCTGCTTGCGTCTAGGCTCTGCAGCGGCGGCCTCTGTGGCGCTCGAGCTGCTCGGCTTGACGCCGTTGAGCTTGGCCTCGCTAAGCTTAGCGGCCTCTCGTGGTGAACTCGCCTCCGGCGCCGCGGCTGCTGCCGGTGCCGCACTCGATTCTGCTGTCCTGTGCTGCTCGATCCGTCGTGACTTTTTGAGCTCAACCGGCTCGTGCGCCTTTGGATCCCCAAGGCGGTAGATGCTCCCAGAAGCTGTGATCACGTAAGTCCCAAAGCGCTGGTCCTCGGGCACCTGGCTAGTGGTCATGTTCTCGCCTTCCTTGAAACCCTTCTTCCCGTAGACCCGCCCAGAGAGGGTGCCATTCGAGCTGAACTCCCACCTGAGGCAAGGGATGCGAGGTGGGAGGTGAGCAAAAGCAGCGGGCGCCTGGGCGCTGGGCCGTGCATCCACACGCAGCAAGAGCGCAGTCTGGTGGGAGAGGGAGAAGGAGCAGAGACGCTTTAGGTGGAGATGAGCGGCGTACTGTTGTAGTAAGGGCTGCTGTGCGAGGTCGGGAGGTTCGGGCGCCGCTGGAGCTTTGGGCTGCGCGGCAGCTGCTGGCGCTGCCTCTGCAGCCGCTGCTGCTGGCGCAGGCTCTGCCACCGCCGGCGCAGCGGCAGCTACCTCTGGGGCTGCAGGTGCAGAGTTCACAGGCACGCCTGTGGACACGGAGCGGAGACAGTGAGCGTGGAGAGCTGCTGGCAGTGAGCGGAGTGGGACAGCAGCAGCTTCCAGCAGAGTGCAATGGCCCCAGGGCTCGAGTGGGACAGCTCAGTGCAGCATCGATTGTTGCGTTTTGGCCAGGTGAGCATGCCAGCCAGTCCTGGGGCTGGGGCTGGTGGTGAGCGGCGGGATCCCGGCTAGCTGCGCGTTGGGTGAGCCGCCCGGCGGCACCCGAGGGCTGTGCACCTGCTGTCTGCCCCTCCGACATGCCACCAAGGCAGCTGCGCTGCCACCGCAGGGAAGCCCAGCAGAAAAGAAGGGCTGGCTGGCTGCGAAGGGGGTGTTTTTTTGTTGTTTTTTTTATGAATCTTTTACATACTGCTGCGGCTGCTCTTTGGCTGCTCTGTGTCTTTTTCAGTTTTTCTGCGTCTTTTTCTGTGTCGTGTGTGCCTTTTTCTGTGTGTCTTTTCGGTTCACTCCAGTACTTTCTTTTAAACATGAACATGTACTGTATGTGTACTGTATGAGAAATACAGTATACTTGTACAATTGTATAGTAATTCCTAATTCCACGCACTGTCCACAGTCCACGCAAATATATTAATATCATGCATCAACTGAGAGGCAAACTGTCCAATGTATATCTATACACCGATCCGGGGAAGCCTAATCGCTAGAGAGCTTTCGGAGCTCCTTTGGGGAATTTGGCGTTCGCAATCGGATCGTCTACATATAGTAGCGAGCATGCATTTGCACAAACCGTAGAGGGTCTGTTCGAGAGGTCTGTGTTCAGGTGGCGTCTGTTTGGGGAGGGATGCTCTTCGCGCCAAAAGCCTAGGCCGTCACGAGGACTGGTGGCACCAGAGGGGAGGCTGCGACCGGACGTTCCCTGAGAGGACTACACGACATTGGTTTGATTTCGCACACATCGACCGCTGAGCTCTTGCTCTTGCTGCTGCTGAGTGTGGCCACGTTGAGGATGGGCGATTTGGCAGCGGCAAGCGCCGGCACCGTCTTCTCGCCAAGTCCAGGCGCAGCCACGCGCGCCAGGCAACACGCCAGCTGGTACGCGAGCGCGCGCTCACGGAGCTCTTCGCGCCGTTGCCGCGTCGCGTCAGCCTCGAGCCGCTCGAGCATGCCTTTGAGCTGTGTCATGCACTTGCGCTCGTAGGAGAGCTGGGCGCGTAGATTATCCAGGCGGGAGGCCACTTCGGGAGATGGCTGCTGCGTCGAGTCCGTTCCGGTACCGCTGCTTGCATCGTCAGAGTGAGCGGGGCTGTTTAGCCGGAGCTGCTGCTCGAACGCGTCAACAGGCGTTGGCGGACGCTCAGGCAAGAGGCGACGCTGGGGTCGCTTGCGGGTGATGAGTGCAGCTTTTGTAGGATCGTCCCTGTGGAAGTCGGGATGACCCCAGATCTGTCTCTGCTGTGCAGGCCCAGCCGTCTTCTTGAAGTTGTGCGCGTGTAACGCGCGCATCCATGAAGCAAAGGAGGAATGGTCGTAGTGCACGGGGATGAGCTCGACGGCGAGACGCTCCGGATTGGACACCCAGAACTGCGCGTACACACACCGACGTGGCGCGTCAGATCGTGAGGGATGGGGGAGGGATGATTGCAGATGATGGCGCCTCATTGATGAATGGCGGTGGAGGGGCAGAGGGGAGGGTATCGGAGAGAGAGAAGGGGCGCACCTGGCTACCGTCAGTGCACCATCCAATATCCTTGTGTCCAGAGGAGACCATCGCATGACAACGAGCGGCGAAAGTCGACGGCGGCATCGGTACGGCCGAGAGACGTGGGGGTCAAGAAAAGGAGCGCTTCCCGTAATCCTCTAATCGCCAAAACCGCGCCAAGTCAAAGTCCCAAAATGTTATTCTGGCGCCTGGAACTGTCCAGAGGTGAAAGGTCCAAAGGGGAAAAAAGACTTTCCTACATGGGAACTAGCAAGTTTTAAAAGGTGACACATAGAAGAAGACAACTTCCGCGCTATAAATTGCGCCACTGTCGTGGGCGGTGTGGAGCGATGGGCTCGTACGGCCCCCTAGCAGGAGCGCCCCGGCGTAGCGTGCATCGTCGAGCCTCCAATGCCACCCGCCGGCCGATGCGTCTCTTGCCAGTGCCAGTTCTCTTCTTAGTGGCGCTCTGCCTCTACGGCGCGTGGTTCTTGCATGCCGCCGCCGTGCAGCGTGCGGACGTGCGTGCGGACGTGGCAGCGTCGGCGTGGGTGGAGGCGCGCCAGCTAGTCCAGGATACCACAGCACCCGACACCGCCGTCCACATCGACCACTCCGCACCTCCAGCGTCAGACGCGCCTCGAGCAGCAGACGCACCTCCAGCAGCAGACGCGCCTCCAGCAGCAGACGTGCGGGCAATTTCGAATGAGACGACGCTTGAGCAGGCGGTGGCCTCGGGTGCGCTGCCGAACTTGACGCACGCTGGCATCTTCAGTGGGTCACAATGGCTCGATATGATCCCACAGAGTCAAGTCGAGGGAGGGCAGCTCGGAGTGAGCGCGTGGATATGGATAGAGCCGCCGCCGCGTAGGACTTCGATGATGTCTATTCAGACGATCATCGCGAGCAAGCGGTCCGGCTGCGAGTCGACGGCGGGTCACTATGGCCTCGCGCTCTTTGTCAACGAGTGGCAAACCAACGATGGGGCCCTCTTCCTCTCCTGGGGCAACCGCGTGAGCGGTTGCGAGGAGCTCTCCACACCGTCCGGTACGGTCTCCTTTGGCAAGTGGCATTTCATCAGCGCAAACTTCGACGCTCGCGGCGACGCCTCGCTCTACGTTGACGGCCAGATGCTCGCGCACTCTAGGCTCGGCTTAGGCAAGGCGAAGATCAAGGGAGGCGCATCTCCCATCAGCAGGGAGGTCCCGGTGATGGACAAAGGGCGACAGGTGCGGCTCCGTGTAGGAGCGCATCCGGATGATACGTACGCGATGAGAGGCGCGATCGCGGAGCTCACGCTGTGGTCGCGGGCGCTCTCGGACGCGGAGATCGTCCTCGCCATGTGGGCGAACACCGACAAGAGTCGGGGGGGGGCGGGGGGGGGGCGCACTCAACGCGACGCTCCCCTCGACACTCGCAGAGCTCAGCTTCGCGAGCGCCGGCCCCGCGCTCGCGGCGCATGGCGCCGATGGCGCGGCGGTCACAATCAATCGCGGCTTGTCGAGGTATATGCCGGCGGTGCAGAGGCTCGAGCCAGGGGCGCCGCCGATAGAGCCACGGGCGGCTGACCGCTGGGCGGGCTCCACATCGCAATCGGCGCCCGAGTTTCGCCCAACAGAGGGCTGGCCACTGCCGTGGCTGGCCCCGTGGTCGCGGCCAAACATCAGCGTCGAGGCGCTCGAGGCGTCGGACGCACTCTCGAGGACGAGGCGCGAGTACGTGCGCTCGTGCTTCAAGCGCACGTGGAGCGCGTACCGCAAGTACGCGTGGGGCAAGGACGAGCTCAGGCCCATCTCGAACACTTCGCACGACTGGCTCAAGCTCGCGGCGACGATGATCGACAGCCTCGATAATCTGTGGATCTTTGGGATGAAGCGGGAGTTCGCCGAGGCGCAAGCCTTCGTCTCGAGGATGACCTTCAATCACGCCACCGGCATCTCAATGTTTGAGACAGTCATCCGGATCGTGGGCGGCCTGCTCTCCGCGTTCGAGCTCTCAAAGGAGCGCGTCTTCCTCGCAAAGGCCAAGGAATGCGCCGATCTGATGATGTACGCGTTCGAGCACAATCACAGGGGGCTGCCGTGCTCGACCGTCTCCCTCGATGGCAGAAAACTCTGCTCGATGCCCATGTGGGCCGGGCACGCGGTCGTCTTGGCCGAGTTTGGAACCATCCAGCTCGAGTTCAAGTACCTCGCGCACCACACGGGCGAGCGCAAGTATTGGGACGCTGCCGAGCGCATCATGGAGCATTTGCAGACAGTCGACAAGCCGCAGCACCTCTTCCCGATATTCATGAACCCAAACAGCGGCAAGTGGACCTCACAGAAGGTGAGCTTTGGCGCGCTCGGCGACTCCTTTTACGAGTACCTCATCAAACAATGGCTCATCACGAATAAGAAGGTGCCCTACCTGCGCGAGCTCTTCGACGAGACCATGCTGGGAATGGCGAGGCTCCTCGTGCAGCGCTCGTCGCCTTCCGGGCTCATCTACATTGCTGAGTGGTCCTACGCGGGCGTCTCCCACAAGATGGACCACCTCGCTTGCTTTGCGGGAGCAATGCTCGCCATCGGGGCGCAGGACGGCGGCAAGTACGACGCCCAGTATATGGCGCTCGCAGATGGCATCGGGCATACGTGCTACGAGATGTACGCGAGCACCAAGACGGGGCTCGCGTCTGAGATGGTATTCTTCGTACCGGGGCATGACATGGTCCAAGGGAGAGCGACTTTCAACATTGGGCGCCCCGAGGCGGTCGAGACGCTCTATGTGCTTTGGTACTACACGCGTGACCCCAAGTGGCGGGATATGGCCTGGGATATCTTCTCTTCATTTGAGCGGTACGCGGGCACATCCTCGGGATGGGCAGCCCTGCCGAACGTCGATCAGACGAACCGTAGGCTTGAAGACAAGATGGAGTCGTTCGTCTTGGCAGAGACGATGAAGTACCTCTTTTTGATTTTCGATAATGACGAGACCATCACACTCGACAAGTATGTGTTCAACACCGAGGCGCATCCGCTCGGCCGCTTCGACCCGATGTGATGCAATGCACGTGCAATTCGACAAGTTGTTGTTGGTTGGTTAGCCTGTTGTAGTTAAGTTAGCCTTGTTTCAGTTTCAGTTTGTCAGTACCAGTTTTTTGGTGTTACTTGTATATGCGCGATTCTATGATTGCCGGAGTATATATATCATTCTGAATCTAAAATCTGTATTGATAATTAATACATATATTATATATATATGTATATATATATGATTATATGACGAATATAATAATCAATATATATATATATAAATATATATGATGAATATATACATATATATATAGGAAATATATATAGGAAATATATATATAAAGTATGTATATAATATATTATATCATAATTTGAAATTAAATGCGATAGACTGAGACTCCGGCTCACAAAAGATGCAACGCACGTGTGAAACCCCAGCGTATGCAGACCTTGATGATAAATCAACCAAGGAGGTAGTCCGAAAAAACTCGAAGGATTCGTGCATGGGGCGATTGATTATCTTTGATGTTACTCTGGAGTACCGTTGAACAGGTGTTGCACCTTTTGGGAGCCGGAGTCGATATAAGTCAAGGTTAAGTTGATCAGACTACACATTTGAAATTACATGTACATTTATTTACATCAAATCAAACATTCACATTCGCATTGATACTGTAATTTCAATCAGAATGAGAATGATCATTCGCGTAATAAATTGTATGCAGGAATTCCTGCATATGTATATGATATTTCATTTCTAGTTCTAATAAATGAGAATAAGGGTTCCTACTGTAAATATGCCAATACTAGTGGTGAAAGACAAAGAGCCCTTGGAACGCCCTTCTGCACAATGCACATATGTACTCGAGTGTCAGTGTGTTACATTTTACACATGAGTCATGGTAAAAAGATTCAATCTTCAAGTAAATTATCCTTGCCATCATGATTCAACTTGGCGAAGTTTTTCAGTTGCGTTCCTCGACTCCACTTCAGCCGAACATACAGTATCGAGTATGAGTATCGCTCAGTACATATATACAGTGCCTTTTTTAACAAACCCAATTTGGGTTCCTGAGACCAAAAAAATGGCCCCGCATGGCACGCGTCTCACCGACGTCGTTTCTGCCGGCGGTGTGGCCCATCCTCCCGGCTTCGAGCTCGCCTTGGGCAGCAAGATTCTCTTGAGTTTCTCTCCTAACGAAGCGAACGAGCTACTGCACCAGATGCGCTCTGCTGGTCGCTACCTCGAGTGGGGCAGCGGTGGTTCGACCCTCCTCGCCTCATGGCTGCTGCTGCTGCGTAAAGAGAGCGGCTACGCGTCTCAGAGTAAGCTCGCCAACATCACTGCAATCGGGAGTAGCCGCGCCTTGGCCGACCAGCTCATCCGTGAGCACATGCCCATCCGCCGTGCGGTCTCCGCCGGTGCGCTTCGATACCAGGTTGCCAAAGTGAGCGACACCATAACCCATCTGGGGTGGCCAATGAATGCCTTCGCCGGTGCCCTGCCTCAAACCGAGTGTTGCTTCGATGCAATCTTAGTCGACGGCCGCTTGCGGCCGCTTCGTGCCGCGTGTGCACTCCAAGCCCTGCGCCTCTCGCATGCCAACACATCCGTTGTGTTCCACCATAACGGCGTAAAGAACAAAAGGCGCGGACACGACAGCATGCTGAAGAAGTGGTACGACTTTCAGCGCACAGTTGGCGAGCTCATAGTGATGAGGCCAAAACCGCGAATGCTCGCGATGGCCAAGGCTAGCTCTAGCGAGTGGGAGCAAGATTTGAAGAGGGTCGATCTATAGTTACAAGTTTAATTTTAAGCTCCTACACATGATTAGTCGAAATTAGTTAATAGATTATATTGTGGATCAAATAATTAAAATTAAGGGGTATAGTAAACTACACCAGGGGAAAGACAATTGCCAACCAACTACATTATAGTAGTAGTTCTAGGTTCAATAACTTCATGCACATTTTTTGCGATAGTCATAGTCATAGTATTAAGTAGTATAGTAATATCAATATGAGTATTTGCACATACAGCTCGTTGATACAAACGTACTCAATCCAGCATCACCCCGGTGCTTCTCGGTTCTCTCCGCACGTGCCTATTGGAAGAGGCCGTCCACAGTCTCGTCGCCGAACGGCGGCATCAAGAATGTGCCATTGCCGCGCTCAAAGCTCTTCCGGTGCCAAGGCACGAAGAGATGCTCCATCCACGGCCTTTTCTCAGGTGGGACAAAGCCGAAAAAGTTGTTGATGGTCACGCGGCGCGAGCGCTCGACGCGGGCCACGCGGCGCGCCGTGCCATTCTCCTGTGCGCGAGCCGCCGCACGCAGCACAGCCGCCGTGTATTCGTAGACTCTGTCCATCGTCAGCGCACGGGTGAGTGCCCGGCCACGGCGCGCGATGCAGCCCAAACGCTTGGGGTCCGACTCGAGATCGGCGAGCGCAGCCGCGAGACGGTCGCAGACCGTGCTGCCGTCTTCAGCAGGCGATGAGGGCACGTAGATGAAGTGCTCACCTTCCTTGAGCAGTGGCCCACTCATGTCAAAGTGACGAAAGGCAGTCGGCGCAGAGAGATTCAGCCCCCCCCCCCCCCCCCCCCCCCCCCCCCCCCCCCCCCCC
>MDSY01062626.1_pt1 | contig 17437 bp, 16 predicted proteins | sample 811131 | NCBI WGS metagenome assembly MDSY01 (sample SAMN05326643, study PRJNA326480) | marine metagenome | isolation source: seawater | place: Atlantic Ocean: South West | collected 2010
TGCGCCTTGGCAGCAGCATCCGCCTCCTCTTGCGCCTTGGCAGCAGCATCCGCCTCCTCTTGCGCCTTGGCAGCAGCATCCGCCTCCTCTTGCGCCTTGGCAGCAGCATCCTTCTCAAGACGGAGATTCTCTGCCGCCTCGGCCTCGAGGCGCGCTGCCTCCGCGGCGGCCTTGTCTGCCTCTGCTTCCGCGGCGGCCGCTTCCGCCAGTTTTTGCTTCAACTTATTATTCTCCTCATTCATTTCTTCAGCATAAGCTCTCGCGAGTTCAATCTCGCTCCCACTTGATTGTCTCAACTCATTTAATGCTGCAGATAAATTTATAACTGACAGTTTGAGGTCAGCCTCTGCTGCATATTTTTCTTGTTCTATTTTAGATCGTGTTTTTTCTGCTTCTATTGATTTTAGGTGCAGCCGTTCTGCTTTTGATTTCATCTGAGCTATCTCGGATTGCACGCGGATTCGTTCTGCTTCTGCCTTAACATTTTCCGATGTGCGCAAAGAATCCGAGCCATCGTATTCATATTCATTACGTTTGTTCGGATAATAACCCATATCTCCCCATGCGGTATGAATATCATGATGTTCTTTTTCTCTGCTGCTCTTATTTTGATAATTATTTGGCGGAAAGTCTCCCATATAAGCGTGAGGTTCTATATTCTTTCTTACAAGAAACACAATTAAAAAAATACAAGTAACCGTCAGCAATATACTAAATATAATTTCTTTACGTCCCATCTATAGTATATATATAAAATTATTATTTATTCCCCGACATCATTTTGCGATTGCGTAGAAGTCTGTTTTCGCCTGATTGTAACCCGCGCCACCTGGTGCAAATCGCTTCTCAATCCATTTCCGAGTAGGGATGATGAGTTTTTGTTTGAGTTTATTTTCAGCAAAGACTTCCTGGATGACGCGGCGCTGGACGATAGCGCAGAGTTGCGCGTGAACGAATGTGTAGTATCCGCCAATGGAACCAAATTCATTTTTTTCGGCAATATCAACCTCCTCTGCGATGATGGCGTCTGTTCTCTTACGCCACTCTGGAATGCGGCGGATTTCTTCAAATGTGACATTGACGTTCGCGTAACGTTTGAGCCTATCGTTGTCTACGTATGTGTTACGCTTCTTGTTGAGATTTGCGGGAAACCAACTAGTCCTCACTGCGTGGATAACATCTTCTTTCGTAGGCGATTGCGTTTGGTAGTCTGGTTCGTAAGCCATATTGTTATTGTCGTTGTTGTCGTTGTCGTTGTCGTTGTCGTTGTCGTCGTTGTCGTTGTCGTTGTGCTGCCAACATTATATTACTTTTTGTTTCAATTTTATTGCATAAAAAATTATAAAATTGACTTATAAATACACGACATTATAGTTACAAAGATGGATCGTGTTGAACAGAAACAAATGTTTCAATTAGATTCCGAAACTACAAGGCGCCTAGAAACTTTTATATATTGTGCGGTCGGACTGTTCTTTAGTTTGATATTCTCAATGATGGTGGTGCTCTCGGTTTCATTATATCGAACCATTCGCAATTGTGTGCCTCGTGTAAAGAAGCGTTCGTAAAATGTTGTTATTGTCTTCATCAAAGGAGCGACGTTGCCTTTTCAGAGCAATGCTTGAAGAAAATACCCACATCGGTCTCGTTCGCCCCGCTAATACTGTTGTCGCTAATATACCAGTGCTGGTCCTCGCGCTTCACATCGCCATGGAATGCCAAAATAGACGGGACCCCCTTGAGCATTTTCTTCGTTTTAAACGCCATGTACAGGTCCATCGTCTCATCGATGTCGATGTCGGCAATCACCACATTTTCCGGCATTTCCGCAAACTGGCTCTGCACGAACCCCTTGATTTTTTGGCACGGTTTGCACCACTCCGCCGAAAACTTCACAATCAACACCTTCTTCCCAAGTGAGTTTCGAAGTTCCTTGAAATCCTCGATTTCTAATTCCTCGATAATCTCGCGCTCACTCATAAGCAATATATAAATATACTATGAAATCTTCTTATATCATTTTGAATGATCACCCTTATCAAGTTCCAACACCCACTGGTGAACAAAATCCTCCACTAAGACGGTCTCTTCAAACATACTCAGTTCGTCGCGACAATTTTGCAAATATTCCTTCAAATATGGATTCACTAATAAAACCGTCTTATTCGGTATGAAATTAGGAGAGACATCCACAATCACCACGCGTTTGTCCGCCATGCGTATGGCTGTCTCGATGATTTTTTCACGCATATATGGAGAAACTGTGTGAAGATAGAAGATGCACGTAGATACATCGTAATCTTTGTTGTCGTTCCACGAAGAAACCACTCCCAATCGAAAATTCTTTTGCGGAAACATAATCTTCGCCTTTTCAATCGCTTGTTGGTCCACATCAATCCCCAGGCTGCCGGGCGTCTCCGACGTTGAAAATCCCATTCCACATCCAATATCCAGAATTTTCGCATCTTCTCCTTGCGCTTCTAATACCGGTTTTTTGATGTGCGACCACCATCGATTCACCGGCATATTCTCAAGAAGAAAACTACTATCCCACGCTTGAGACACGCCGAAACAGGCGGCGAATACCCCAATTCCTAATCCAATTCCTAGTCCAAATCCTACTCCGAATCTCACCATCATCATACGATAACTATTATCTACATTTCTCTCTATATTATTTTTTGCTTTTTCTCGTGTTTCTCGTGTTTCTCGTGTTTCTCGTGTTTCTCGTGTTTCTCGTGTTTCTCATATTGCCTATGCAATGCTTCCAGTGCCTCAATTTCCAAACGCGGCATATGGGCGTGGGCTTCCCAGAAATATTTACAAAACGCCCAGCAAAACTCGTGCTGGTCTGTGTAACACTCGGGATAGGTCTCGCGAAGTGCCGTTTCGATTGGTTTTGGCAGCAGCCCAAGACTTGCCCCTGGAAGCACGTAGCTCAGTTGGACATATTCGGAGACGGCGCGCGCATCACTCTTTGCAACCATATTGGTGTCAAAATACGGAATGTGCCGCATAAGGTCCCCTAGTAGCGGCGGATAATCGTATTTGTAGGTCCATCGCCAATCCACGCATCCTTCGGTGTAATACTTCAACGTCCACTCCAGTCCTTCCAAATAATTCACTGAGATTTGTTTGCGGCGCTCGTCGTCGATTCTCATATCAAAAAGGGTGGCATAATACCGCTCTTCCCATCCAGATTCATAAGGATTGATGTAGAACTCTTCGCCCCGGTCCAGCAGCGGAATCGACATGAACGCCTCCTCAGGTTCCATCCGGCGATGTATCAATCCCTTGCTCTGCTTGTTGCGAATGGCATACTCCTCCTTCACCATGGTTTCCTCGTGGTCGCCCAGTTCACGGATCAGTTTTCGCACGTTCTTCCAGACGATGTTTGTTCCGCATACTAAATTCTCGTTTGTCGTGCCGACCACCTTCCGATATGCCGAAAGAAGGCGGTCGATGCCCGTCGTGCGAATGTTTAGTGCAGGAAAATGCGGGAGGAAATCGTTGCCCAAAAAGAAACAAAGAAATATGTAGTCAAACACGCGATTGCGTTTTTGGACCGTGTCCGGCTCTTTGTTGTCGTTCAATTCGCGCGCAAGCACCTCCCCAAACAAGGGAATGTCGAGCAAATAACTCTCGTTTGGACTCAATGTGCGGTCAATGCTGCTGATGAAGTGTGGCGTCTCGCGATATAACAGCATCTTGGGCGCTATATGGAGATGGTTCAGTGTCAACATTATCAAGTCGGCATCCAATCCATAGATTACCGTGGTCGTGTTCTTGTGGTGCCCGGGGTTCTTCCGTATGTAATCATATATCTTGTGTTCGCCTTCGCCAACCTCGCACGATGCCGATACTATCAATTTCTCCAGTCCAAACTCCGAGGGGCGCGCGAATCGTCGCGACACGGCTTCGCCCAATTTGCCCATAAACTCGGTTCCTGGGGTAATCGCGGCGGTGTTCCACGCTTCGCTCGGTGGCGCGACGCCGACCTTGGAAAGAATGCGCGTCTCATAGCCCGTCTTGTATCGCCTGTTTCGCTGCTGGTCGAGTTTGGCAACCGGCGCCACCCCATCGAACGCGATGTATACGCGATGCTTGGGTTCGAGCAAGCGGACGTATTCGACGATCTTCGCACACACCGTCCGTATGAGTCCCGATTCAAATGAGTTGCTGCTCGTAAATCCCTTTTTGTCGCGGTTTCCTTCCATGTCCCTTACCGCATCGTATATGAGCGAATTACAGTCCATATACAAGTTGTGAATCGCCATATGTTTTTTATCGTATTTCTTCACAATGCGCCGATGCTGCTTGACCACGTGCGAAAAATAACTGGGAATACCCATCCTATATATCTATGGTTGTTTATGTTTTAACTATGTTTCGGTATCATTATTACGCGGAAGAACAGATACTCGTTATATACTATTTTACTATTACTATTTTACTATTTTAGCAAAATTGTATCGAAATCGTTATTACTTTCCTTTTCAAATATTAAAATCGCAATAATTATACACATGCCCCGCGACAAAAACGTGAAAATAACCGAAACACCATCGACAAATAACTCCTTTGCAATTGAAAGGAGGATAATTGCCCTGCAAGAGATCGTGAAACGGACAATTATTGCTGTTCAAAAATACAAGGTTATGGATGTTTTTGGAGCCAACGAACTAAATGTGTGTGTCCAAAGTCTGGATACCATATTCAAAAAACTCACGCATACGCACACGAACATTATGGGAACGAATAAAGGGTATGACGAAGACAGCATTATTGCCAGCATTCAAGAATACACCACCGAACTCTCGTCCATTTTTCGAACGTTTGGCACCGACAATATTGATGACCTCATCACAGTATGCTTTGGGAGCGAGTTCACCAAAACATTTACGTCGCACGATACCATTGCGAAATATGAGGTGATGCGGAAATATGTTCATCCAATTGGTTACAAAGTGATGTATTGGAAAAATAAAAATCCCCCACAAGATGGCAGTCCTGGAAAGGAGGTGAAGAAAACGCGCATGGTGGAGGACTTTATGATTATGGAAAATAGCAATAATTTAGATTGTTACGATCTCTCGCGGACGAGCAAAGCATTCCAAACAAAAGTGTATGGTGTGAAGTTTGCTATTCAGAATCCGTCGCAAAACAAGACGCTCGTGGTGTGTGGACTTGTGGACGACCTTCTATTGGAATGTCTCAACTATCCATTTGTCGAATCTCGCATCCGCAATATATCCCAAAACAAACCGCCCGGTGAGCCGGCGTTCCAAAGCGATGCGTTCAACCGGTTCGTATGCTGCCTTACCTTGAAAGAACTGCTCATTTACAACGATACCGAGATGTACGACCGGTTTATGGGCTGTATGTCACAGATCAATGCGCACCATCAAAAAACGATTTCTCAAGTGACGAAAGAATTCATCGGAAACGACCTTTACTCGCAACGCGCCACTCTTATCCAACTCCTCCTCAAATCGGACGACCCTCAGTTCCAATATCTCGCATACCTCCTTTACGACCTTCTTTCGAACGATTTTAATGGCAACATCGACACGCATGAACAGACGCTGATGTTTGATAGCCTCCCTTGGAATGTAAAAAAATACTTCCGCGATGCGATGAAACAAACCGTCTCATATACGCATGCGCTGGCCAACTTTGACCAGAACAAAATCCCGTTGGAGCAGCAGATTTGCCTCTTGAAAGCAAGCGACTCGGTGAAAGACAAGGCAATGCTCAAACTCAAGGAAGTGAAGTCGAAATCGGAAGACTCGGGGGCAAAGGCGCGGCAGTATCTAGAGGCGCTCCTGCGAATTCCTTTTGGCATCTATCGCGAAGAACCGATATTGACTGCCATGGACTGCTGCACTAGTTTGTTCAATGAAATTATCGCCAAAATAAACGAGTCGTCTTACAAAATGGACATGATTCCTGTGAAACCGAAGTATAACAGCGTTGAAATGCGGAAATATTGCGAGTTATTGAAGTCACACTATGAAGCAAACGTAAACCAACAAATTGCCGAAAAACTCAAACTTTCATTTGCCAAGATGCCCCGCACAAGAATGATATCAAACATATACTTTATTAATAACGCCATCAAAGCGCACAAAATTAATATCGCGAAAATATGCCATTCTGGTAAAACGGTTGGCTTCATGCGCGAGCGTATCAAAGAATTTATTGACGCGGTTTCGGATAATTATGCCGTGATGCTTTCGGTCGAACAATATGTAGAGGGTGGCAATTCCAACGGCGACATTCTGAAAGAAACCGAAGATTGTATCGACAAAATTCGCGCCAAAACCGAGACAATCAATGAGTTTATGGGCAATGTGGACACGATTCTTGACGGGGCCGTCCACGGACATCAAAAGGCCAAGCGACAGGTCGAGCGCATCATTGGTCAGTGGATTAACGGAGAGAAAAGCGGATACTGCTTCGGATTCGAAGGACCCCCTGGCGTAGGGAAAACGTCGCTGGCAAAGAAAGGAATCGCCCACTGCCTCCAAGACGAGTCGGGCGTGACCAGACCGTTTGCGTTCATCGCCATAGGGGGGTCCTCGAACGGCAGCACGCTTGATGGACATAATTACACGTATGTTGGGTCGACCTGGGGGCGCATTGTCGACATTCTCATGGAACATAAGTGCATGAACCCGATTATTTTCATAGACGAACTCGATAAGGTTAGCAGAACCGAGCAGGGCAAGGAAATCATCGGTATTCTTACCCACCTCATCGACCAAACACAGAACGATTGTTTCCATGATAAATATTTTAATGGTATCGACCTCGACCTTTCTAATGCACTCTTCATCTTCTCTTACAATGACGCCGATGCCATTGACCGCATCCTGCTCGACCGCATACATCGCATCAAGTTTGACCACTTATCACTCGACGACAAACTCACCATTACAAACACCTACCTTTTGCCCGAAATATACAAGAAAATGGGTCTTGAAGGCATAATTTCCATCGATGACACCACCATCCAATACATCATAGAAAGATACACGTGCGAACCGGGCGTTCGTAAACTCAAAGAGGTGCTGTTCGAAGTTCTTGGAGAGATAAACCTCTCTATCCTCAAAGATAGCAACGCATACGACCTCCCCATCCAGATTACAAGCGAAAATATCAAGGAAAAATTCCTCAAAGACCGGCAGCCGACCAGAATTGTGAGGGTCCCCCATTCGCCAAGCGTAGGCGTTATAAACGGTCTCTGGGCGAACTCACTCGGGATGGGAGGTGTCTTGTCAATCGAAACAAAACCCTTTCCTTCGACAAATTTCCTCGAGTTGAAACTCACCGGAATGCAAGGCGATGTTATGAAGGAGAGCATGAACGTGGCCAAGACGCTGGCGTGGAATATGCTTCCGAAAACACGGGCCAAAATGCTACAAACCGATATGAAATGCTGCGGAATCCACGTGCATGTGCCCGAAGGTTCTACGCCAAAGGATGGTCCGTCGGCGGGGACGGCCATTGCCGTTTCGTTGTACAGTCTCTTTAGTGACAAGCATATACCGTGCGACATCGCAATCACCGGAGAGATTTGCCTCCAAGGACGTGTGACGGCGATTGGTGGACTCGACCTGAAGATATTGGGGGGTATTTCTGCTGGTGTGAAGACATTCTTGTTTCCAAGAGAAAACGAGAATGATTTCAAGGACTTTATGGAAAAATATGGAGAGAAAGACATTGTAAAGGGTATAAACTTCATCCAAATTAGCACTATACAAGAGGTTTTAACCCACGTTTTCTAATCTTGTAAAAATCTTCACTTTGTTTCGAATATATGTTGTGCTATATATATATAATATAATGGCAATGAACTTAGGTCTAGAAAATATTATTAATCTGTTTTCGGCATTGTCGCCGTTACTAGTGTCATTTTTACTCGTTATGATTTCGCTTTTTAACCAGAATGTGAAAGGATTGATATATTTAGCGGGCATCCTTTTCACATCTATTATCAATCTGATTGTTGGTTTCACATTAGACAAGAGAAAGGACCCAAATGCGTCTATAATGTGCGATTTTATCGGCATTCCCTATCTTACAAACTTCAATGTTCCGTCTTCTTCCACAATGTTCCACGCCTTCACAATCGCTTACCTTATTTTTCCGATGTATGATACGAAAAATGCGAATGTTTTATTGATAACAGTCCTCTCTTTGTTTCTTATAATGGACTGCGTTTCGAAAATCAAAAACCGTTGCACGAACCGGATGGGTATTTCATTGGGCGTATTCTTGGGTGCTCTCATGGGATATGTTTGGTACATGATATTTAAAGCTACCGGCAATGAATCGCTACTTTATTACAATGAGACGAACAGTAATAACGTTCAGTGTAGCCGACCAAGCAAACAAACCTTCAAATGCACCGTCTATAAAAATGGTGAGATTATTTCACAGAGTATCGCATAAATACTTTGTGTATGGGTCTATGAGTATATGAGTCTATGGGTCTATGGGTCTATGGGTCTATGAGTCTATGGGTTAAATCGATGGCCATTCTCTCTAATGTAATTTGTGAACTCCTTCGTATTATCTTGCCTCTTAAAAGAGTCTAACATCGCCGTTGCATTATTGGCGTTTTTAGACATTACGTGCGTGTAAAATTTGATGACACCATTTGTATTTGCTTTTGCAAACTTTTCGTTATGTTCATCCAAAGTAACCTCTGGTTTACTCAGTTTATTATTCACCAAATTGTGGAATTGCCACATAAATCGTATGAGGTCGTACCTTGTCGTAACCAATCTCGTGTTGGAACTATTCAACATTTTGTTTGCGTCCTCACGACACACCGGGCAGGGTAGATTCCGACATATACCGACAAATATTGTCAGCAGCTCTTTCGCGTGGTTGCTTTCACTATCCTTTAGCTTGTAAGAAAGCGTATGGAATAAATACCATGTAGCATTTCCCCACTCTTGAATTAACATTCTAAATATATATAAAGATGTTGTATTATTTTTTTACATTATGAACTATGTCATTGAAGATGGAATGGATTTTTTTGCGGAACTTGCCAAGGATGATAACAAAGAAAGTGAACAAAAACACGATAATGTCCACGAGGAAGGCGGTATCGATAAACCAGAAGTGGGCGAATGCCTCCTTTCGGGGGAACCGCTTGCGCGAAATAACATCACGCTACGCTGCAACCATAAGTTCAACTATTGCCCGCTATTTCACGAAGTAGTCAGACAAAAAACGATATACAATCCGAATGACACTTCGCGACTTATGTTGAACGAGATTAAATGCCCATATTGTCGGCAGATTACACCGCAGATTCTTCCCTATATTCCATGCGAACACGGTATTTCTAAAATAAAGGGTGTGAACGACCCAAAGATCCTTTGCTTGGATCATAAACAATGCACATGGATGTTCAAATCCGGGAAAAAGAAAGGTGAATTATGTGGAGGCACGGGATTCGATACGGACCATGGAACCTATTGCACTAAACACTGGGGAAAAATCCTCCTGAATGCCTCGAAGCACGAAGGAAATATCGAAGAGCCCACATTATGGACCACCGAAATGGAGGAGGCGTTTCGCGAACACACCGTCGTCTCTCTCAAAGAAAAACTACGTGCTAAATCCCTCAAGTTGTCGGGTTGCAAAAAAGACCTGGTGATGCGTCTCCTTTCATATAAATAATGTCCTGTTTTAATAAGTATGGTCTCATGGAGAGATGTACCTGTTTGTCACTGTTTTTTTTAGATTTGAAATTTTATAAATCGATTTTGGACATTTATTTTTGTCCATTTTGGGTATATCCTCTATAGAATCTGGGGAAAAAAGTGCGTTCACTACATTATGTAGAGAGAAAAAATGGCGGTGGTGAAAATCTATGTAGGGACCTTATGGAGGGGGCAAAAATGGGCCTTTTTCGACCTATTTTCAAAGGATTTAAGCATATTTTATTGAGCAATATTATAGCATATATGCTCAAAAAAATATGCTCCGCTGACACCATAAATCAAAAATACAAATTCTATTGCGAAAAATGTCATTATGGAAGTAATAAAAAGTTCTTGTTTAAACAACACTGTGAGACCAAAAAACACCGAAAACCGCAATGCTCAAAAATGCTCAACTTAAATATGCTTCCGTATAATTGTCCTTGCGGACGCACCTACAAACATATTCAGAGCTACAACCGTCACAAAAAGAAATGTTCTACTGAAATAACAACAATAACAAACGAGACGGAAAATAACAAGGATGATGAGAAGGACGAACTTCGAAACATGATATCGACATTAATTTCGCAGAATCAGAATATGCTTCTTGAGAATAAAGACATGAGAGAAATGGTGAAGGATATGATTCCGAAATTAGGGAATAATAATACAACGATCAATAAATTCAATCTACAGGTTTTTCTCAACGAGCAGTGTAAGGACGCACTGAATTTAACGGATTTTGTCGCGACATTGCAACTTGAGTTGGCGGACTTGGATGCCACGCGTCAGCATGGCTACGTGAATGGCATTACCAACATTTTTGTCAGGGGGCTTCGTGAACTTGAGTTGCACAAACGACCCATCCATTGTAGTGATTTGAAGCGCGAGGTACTTTATGTGAAAGATAACGATACATGGTTGAAGGATGACGATGACAAGGCCAGAATGAAGCAAGCAATTACAACGGTTGCCAAGCGACAACTCGCCATTATCAAGGATTGGGAGGCCAAAAATGACAAATGGAACGAAACCGATAAAGGGACACAAATGTATATTGATATGGTGAAGAGCGTTACTGGTGGCAGCGATGAATCTTCCGAGAATAAGATAATCAAAACAATCGCAAAAGAAGTAATTATTGAGAAAGAAAAGACTTGAACAGATGAATTTTAACAAATGAATAATGTAAACTGTAAATACTGTAAATACTGTAAATCTGTAAATACTGTAAATACTGTAAATACTGTAAATCTGTAAATAATATAAATATTTTATGAGTATATTATTATTATAATGGCGACCAAAGAAGAATTGGTGAATAATATCAAGGAATGGATGCAAATAGAAGACGAGATGAAGGTGCTGCAAAAAGAATTAAAGGAACGGAGGGAAAAAAAGAAACTGCTTACTTCTACGCTTGTGGATATTATGAAAACGAACGAGATTGATTGCTTTGATATGACAGAGGGGAAAATAAGTTACACAAAGAGCAAGGTCAAGCAACCCCTTAGCAAAAAGTATTTGATGGATTGTCTTGGTAAGTATTTCGAAGAAAACCCGGAAATAGAAGCGGGAGATGTCGCGAACTTTGTGATGGAAAATAGGCAGGTCAAGACGACGGAGGGCATACGACACAAAGTTCAAAAATCCTAGATGTGCGTATTTTTAATATTTTATGTTTCATTATTGTATATGAAACATAAAATAGGAGAGACATGTGTGGATGAGCGCGACTGCTATAATAATAACTGTATTGACGGCGTTTGCACGCGGAAGAAACGGAAGTATAAAAAGAAGATTGGTAGCGAATGTCTAGAGGACAAGGCGTGTTATAGTGGAAAATGTCGACGCGGAGAGGGTGCGTCTCGAGGAAGATGTGTTGGGAAAACTAGGAAAAACAAGATTGGTGCCGCATGCGTCGCGCCGACTGACTGCTTCAATAAAAATTGTGTGAATGGTCTGTGCACTCGCAAGAGACGAAAATACAAAAAGAAATTGGGTCTGGAATGTGCGAATGATAACCAGTGTTATTCCAAGAATTGTGCGAATAATGTTTGCACACGTAGAAAGAAACGCGCTCTCGCAATTGTATCTCCCGTTACACCTCGAACAAAAACACTAATTGATAATGAAATCGCTGCTTTAGAAAGCAAAAACGCGTCATTCGATGATATATCATCGCAAGACATCGCGAATATTGACGCAGAACTAGCAGTTTCGGAAACGACCACGCCAACGACCAGTCCAATGGTGAGTCCAATGGACAAGACACCGACCAGGACGAGAACGGCAAAAACGGCAACACCTTTTTTCGATGCGGTCTCTGATTCGCCACCAAAAACGAATGCCACAAAGTATGCTATCTCACCTGAAAATAAACTTACGAGGTTCTCTCCAAAAAGTAAACAAATTACACCTCCTAATACTGTTAATGTAAATAAATACTTTTTGGTTCCTTCGTCGGAAGAGTTGTTAAAAATACAAGACGATTTGGAAGCATTGGGAATGAAACAAGACGATTTTTACTACGACCCCTGTTATTTTTTGAAAGGATTGACGAAACTCATACAAAGCAATGTGTTTAGGAATTATGAGAACAAAATGTATCTGCTTTTACCAATAATTTATCCAAGCAACAAAAAATACAGGGATAACTATTACGTCAAAAATAAAATGAGCAAGAAATCTTTTGTCAAATATATGCGCGATGCTAGATTGGGTGAAAATAATGTCGATCTTTGTTTTGATTTTAGCACCTGTTACATTGCACAGGGTTCATTTGGAATTATCTACAAATCGAAATTTAATGGAAAAGATATAGTGATTAAGGAACCCAAATCCGAGGCACCTGCCAATGTTCAAGGAAAAATACATAATGAGATTTTTGATGAGAATCTTATACAGAGCGAATTGTATTGTGCTTTGCGTGGTCAATACGGTAATATGGCACGAATACCCAAAATCGAATTTATGTCGCGCGTTTACATGCCTGGTTCCAAAATGAAGATACTAACCGGGTTGGAGAAACTGGATGGCGATTTATTTGAGTTTATGAAAATGATTCCGAAAATGTCGGCAGAAAGGGTTGACCAACATTTGAAAGAGGCGTTCATACAATTGTGTAAACTTCTGGAACTACTCCAAGATAAATTTAATTTTCACCATCGCGATTTACATGGCGGCAATGTTATGTATAAAAATATAGGTACAACAACTCAACCAGTTTACCGATGGTTTATTATAGATTTTGGATACTCTTATTTAGAAAAAGACGGCGTCAAGTATCACGCAGATGCCAATGGAGTTTACGATGAATTCAAAACCCCAAACTTTGCTCACGATTTTAGAGTGATGTTTCTATATTTGTCAACTTACATGAAAGTGTCGACCGATATGAAGAAAAAATCGGCAATGATAAGATTCATATTTTTTGTTGCGAGGAAGATGAACACCGAATTAATGCGCTTTAAAGTAAGAGATTTACATTGGCATAATGGTTATGATTTTTTCGATGTGCCGTTTTCTACGAACATTTACACCAATCCTCGCACGCTTCGCAAGATGTTGGAAAGCGGCGAGTATGACCGGATTTCTCGCGCTTAGCAAATATAGTTACTCGTCGTCATCGCTCTCATAGTCGTGTCCTAGATATGCTCGTATTTGTTCTGATCTAGCCTTTCTTTCGGCATTTTGATTTTTGAAAACTTCCAGCGCTTTTCTCTCTTGCTCTTTTCTTATAATATCCAGTTTCCCCTTTAGAATGTTGTTTTCGTGCATTAAAGCTACATTCGATGTGGTCAAATCTGCGACTTGACTTTCAAGATTAGAAACATTTTTCTTGAGTTCGTGAACATAGGCATTTATTTCGTGGCTCTGTCCGCGCATTTTGATTGGTTGATTTTTACGAGCATAATTAATATTCATTTGCATGTTTTGATAATATGTGATAATATGTGATGGTATATTTTTCTCCAAACAATCGAAATTATAATCTCCTAAAAATACACATGGTTTCTTTTACAAAACTTTTATACACATTGGGTCCTGTTTTATTGTTTCTTACCATAGTTATTACAGTATTATCGTTTCTTGGTATTGGTATAGATGCTTATGCCATTTATTTGGGGTGGATTGTAGCTGCGATGACTTTCTATATAGTGCTTCCTTCTAAACAGAGTATTCTTGACTTCTAATAAATGCCATTTTTAATATTTAATTTCTAATATTTATCATATTTAAAATTAAATGAAATCAAATGAAATCAAATGAAATCAAATGATACTAATGGAAATCAAAGCACATTGTTAAGAGGCGAAACAGTATCATTAGTCTCTGCGTGCTTTTCTAATATTTTATCAATTACCTCTTTACTCACCTTGCTATCCATTTCGCTCATCACTTCTTCTGCGGTTGGAAGGCGTTCACGCTCGGTTTTGAAACCCGTAATAATCTCCTCAATAATCACATTTCGTTTTCTGGTGTCGAGTTTCTGGGCAATTCCTGTAAGTATTGCCGCACTTCCCGATGATATTTTCTCGTCGCGCGGTTTGTAGACGCACACGCTAGTAGACTCGATACTTCCGCAAATTTCGGGCTTCTTGAGAAGTGCAAACGCCTTCTGGCGGTCGTTCAATTTGCCGCCGATTTTCAATTTACCACCCGAGAACGTCTTGTTGAATTTCTTCACGACCTTTTCAGAAATGGCCGGACTGGTTTCCATGAGGCGGTCGAACTCTTCCTTTGAGGTTTTCAACATTTGGAGGACTGGGATGCGTTCATTGGGGGCTTTGGTCAACTCCACCTTTATGTTCCGGTAGAATTTTCCCCACGATATGCTGGACGCGCGATGGGCTTCGTTAAGCTCGCCTATTTTTAAAAATTGTTGGATGGTGGTGAGGATACCTGCGAAAATATTAACGGCACCAATACCCATCGAAACGTATTGCTTTATGCTAACGGGAAATTTATCCTGTGCAAAATTGGCGGTTCCGGTCAAAGTGCTCATAATGATTACTGGAATTGTGAAGAGTGCGTTGGCCCGCGAATACTGCATATGTGCCTTGGCGTGAAGCCATCGAAAGCAGGTTGCTTTGTCCGCCCATTCCACTAAAATATTCTCGTGTTCGGGCGTCCAATCGACGTGCGCTATAATGCTCGACGTTATGTCATCATTGCCCAGGTCTTTCAGTTCAACTTCGGTTGTTGGTGTAGGTGCCATTTTTATTATATTATATATATCGTGGATATAATATAAATTGTGAAGAAGTGCTAGAGTCACATTGACATCGTCGATGAAAATTATCAATAAATAATTCCTATATGTATATATATATTATAGTGTATAATGAAGGAAATCCTTCAGTTGAAAAACGATTTCAATTGCGTAAAAGTTTTGCGCGGTGATATTTTGAACGTATTTGAAACGTTGGATTCCAAGCTTATGGTGTTGAAAAAGATTTATATTAACTTACTTGGTCTTCATAATCAGAGTGAACATATGTTTGGAATAGATTCGTTTTACTTTCAAAATAAACTCATCGAAAATGAGTTTGAGAATTTGAAAGACATCCAGCACTATATTGAAAACCGGATGTATTGCGAGTATTATCAGTTACATATACTAGTTCAAGAGTATGTGGAGAAAGAAGTGGTCAGCGAAAATGTCCGCAATAAAATAGCGGTTAGGAAGAAGTATCCTGCGTATAAAAATCTTGATCCGCGTAGAATTTACGATTTCCGACTGGTGGCAGAACTTCAGGATCACATTATCATATCTATCATGGAATTGGAAACGTATCGTCAGGCGAAAGTTGCCGAGTTGGAAACCGATAACGCACAATCGAAACTGGGCTTGAACATTGGTAATTTAGTTAATTCACACCGTTTTTATAACGCGCTTTTGAAGGAAAAAATCAGTATGTTTGTTCGGTATTTGCAAGTGTTCCACGAACACCATACAAAGTATTTCACTCGCTTGCATATCAAGGCGAAACTAATTATGGGGATTATCAACGAAGACATCCAGATAAAGCAGTTCAATCCAACTGGTAGTAGTAGTAATGCGTTTCCACATACCGATATGGATTCGCCTTTATCAGGCGTTTCACATAAACCCGTAAAAAGTGAAGAGCAAACGATTAAATCATTCGTCAAATATGAGGACTCTCGTGACGATTTAAAAGCTGCGTTGGATACCATTGTTTCAAATATACCCAATGAAAAGGTAGAATCACACAGCATACGCGCTCTAGCAAACAATACACCAACCGATTTCATCGGCGGTGATGATGATGAAGATGTAAAACTAGATATAGAGAGTGATATTTCGTCTGAGATACAGAGCGAATCCCAAGATAGCAACGCGAATGAGTCAATAATGACTGAATACGACGAAGGTAATTGCGCATTCACTGAGTTTGATGTAGGAAAGCGTGTGCTAGTGGAAGGGTATGATAGTATAGGAACCCTTCGTTTCGTAGGGAAACATAATGTGAAAAATGTAACTCGTTGTGGTGTTGAATTCGATGAGGAAATCGGCAAAAATAATGGAACAATTGATGGACACATCTATTTTGAGGCGATGGATAACCGGGGTGTTTTGGTGTCACCGCGCAAAGTATCTTTTGTAGATATTTAATCGCGAATTTTAAATTCTTTGTTTTTATTAAGGAGTAATTATGCCAAACAAGATACGATATTATCCATATAAGGTAATAGGCAAAGGTGCGTATAAACACGTTTTCAATATAACGTCTAATTTGGATGCAATAAATATCAAAGATGATGTATTGACTAGAGAAGAGCGGATGTCAATGTCCATCATGTTGGAAAAGCAAATAAGTGCCAATGTTGTTATGATAAGACCGATATATGTAATAGAAGATAATCCTGAACTTATTAATGAACTCAAAGAGTTTGTACACGAAATGAAACTGCAGGAGAAATTTGCCGGTTTAGGACTTGCGCCAAAAGTTTTGAAAGTTAATATGGAACTCAGAAATGAAATTGGTTACACTCCTTATGCTTATACATATAGATGTAACTTCAACCTATGTAATTATGAGTTTGGTCAAATATCTAAGGATTTGAAGAAATTATTTGATAGGGTTGCGGAGACAGGTTACATTTACACAGACATCAAGAATGAGAATATTTGCGAGATAGATCAAAAATTTATGTTTGTAGATTTCCATCCAAACTTCGTATATCAATATAAAGGTTTCAAAACAGTTTTGATAAAACCAACTTTTTCAAAGAAAGAAGTAATATCTGATATTATGGAATTTATGTTCATCTCTATACAACTTTATAGGTGTGGTAAAAAATCACTAGATTGTATATTTTGTGATAATTCATCAAACATCGCGAAACGAATGCAAGAACTGATTGATAAGTATAAAGGAAAAAAATGGGAATATCCATTGTTATCAAGTAGTGAAAAGACGCTTTTGAATTTACCAGGTGTTAATATCCCTATGATGACACCTTTGAAACTTGTTAACTATTATTTGAATAATAATGTTGGTTTGAAAGAAAGCAATGTAGAAATATTGAATGATGCAATTATGAATATTATTGCGATTAACACGAAGTCAAAAACCAAGTCCAAAACCAAGTCCAAAACCAAGTCCAAAACAAAGTCCAAAACAAAGTCCAAAACAAAGTCCAAAACAAAGTCCAAAACAAAGTCCAAAACAAAGTCCAAA
>MDSY01085041.1_pt1 | contig 17426 bp, 15 predicted proteins | sample 811131 | NCBI WGS metagenome assembly MDSY01 (sample SAMN05326643, study PRJNA326480) | marine metagenome | isolation source: seawater | place: Atlantic Ocean: South West | collected 2010
AACTTTTATTCAACAAAATTGGATAATGGATTTACTGGAAGAGATAATTTAAATGGCTTATATTTTAATCTATTTGCGGGGATAAATATTTACTTAGAAAAGTGAGAAGTCTTTAAATATTGGCTTATTGAGCTACTTGAAGCTTGAACCCTGTTCCATGAACATTAATAATCTCAATTCGTTCGTCCCCTTTAAGGTATTTACGAAGCTTAGTGATAAATACATCCATTGATCTTCCTTTGAAATAATCATTTTCACCCCAAATGACTTTTAATGTAAGTTCACGTGTAAGTAGTTGGTTTTCATTTAAACATAAAAGTCTGAGTATTTCGGCCTCTTTCTTGGTTAGATGCTTATTGTCTTCGGCGATTATAAGCTCTTGATTTTTATAATTGAATGAGTAATTACCAATTTGGAAAACGTCCTTATTATCAAGCGTATTAGCTTGGATTGTGAAATATCGCTTTAGTAAAGCTTGAATCCTTAAAGTCAGAAGTTCCATGTTAAAAGGCTTAGTGATATAATCATCGGCACCTATTTTAAATCCTTTTACTTTGTCTGGATCTAATGATTTAGCAGTTAAAAAAATCATAGGAATGTTATCTCTAATGGCTTTTATTTCGCTGCCTAATTGAAAGCCGTCTTTTTTAGGAAGCATTACATCAAATACACATAAGTCGAAATTCCCTTTACAAAAGGCTTCGAAACCCGCTTCACCATCTTTAGCCCAAGTAACATGATAACCAGCAACCTCTAAGTTATCTTTTGTTACAAATCCTAAGTTTTCATCATCTTCAACTAAGAGTATATTTGATTTAATCATGATTTTTGCTTTTTTGCAGGAATTAATATTTCAAAAGTTGTGCCCTTGTTTTTTTCGCTTTTTACTTTGATTTTACCGCCATGCATTTTTATAATTTGTAATACATAGCTTAGTCCAATTCCAAAGCCCTTCACATTATGGACATTTCCAGTAGGTGCACGGTAAAACTTGTTAAATATATTTTTAGCTTCTTCTTTATCGAGCCCTATTCCGTTATCAGTTACTTTTATAAAAACATTATCCTTTTTTTTTGTTACATCAATATTAATTTCAGGTGATTTTCCCCCACAATATTTAATAGCATTATCTACTAGATTTGAGATTGTATTTCTAAAATGGTGTAAATCAACGTAAATAGTTTGTGGCTTTCCTGATATTTTGTAGCTACCACCTTTTTCTTGAAGCAATAATTCGAAAGGTTGTGCACTTTTATTGAGTAAATCAATTATATCAATTGCTTGATAATTTAGACGAAAGTTTTTTTGCTCAAAAAAAGCAAGTTGGAGAACTCTTTCCACTTGGTTTTTTAATCGTTCATTTTCTTGACTAATAATTTTTGCATACCTTTTTAAACGTTCTGGTTGATTAATAATGTCCTTATTATTAATAACATTACTTGAAAGTGAAATTGTAGATATGGGTGTTTTTAATTCATGAGTCATATTGTTTATGAAATCAGTTTTCATTTCGTCTAGCTTTTTTTGCCGCATAAACATTATGATTATGTAAATAAAAAAACCTACCACACCAATTATTACAATTCCTGAGGCTATCCCAATGCTTAAATACTGTTCTAACGGATTTATTTCTGGAAAAATAACGCCAAAATTATAGCTGGAAATATTCCAATCTATACCAAAGTCTTGGGCAAGAACGTACTTGTCATTTTTAGAACCAGATTGGGTAAAAATGACACTATCAGTAAAACAATCATAGATTGCAATTTTATAAGGTGAATACAATTCTTGCGCTTTAAATTCTATTTGCAATAATGAATCAATTGTTATTGGGTTAACAATATCCTGTACCTCTACAACGTAAGAATTGTCAGAAATCTTTTTTACAAGATGCACTTTATCGATTGTAGAGTGACTTATTAGTTTAAGTTTATAACCAGCGTTTAGCAAGCCAATTTTCACCTTGTGGTTAAATTGCTTGCTTTCAAGGTTAATTAGGTTTTTTGCCCAAAAGAACTGTACAATAAATAGCAATAAAATAGAAAGTATTCCACTAATTATTATAACGTTTAATGTTTTCCTTTTCATTAAAATTTAAGTTACTAAATTTTTATAAAAACAATAGAAATTATAAATTTACGTAAGTGATTACATTGTTTTAACTCAACATCAATCAAATGCGAATTTTTGCCACTTTATTGTTTATCTGTTTAGTTTTTAATTTGTGTGGACAGGCTAATAATTATGTTAATTATATCAATCCTCAATCGGCTCAAAAACATTTAGAGTATTTGGCTAGTGATGAGTTAGAGGGAAGAGAAGCTGGAGAGAAAGGTCAGAAGTTAGCTGGTGCTTATTTAATGCAAAACTTCATGGGTTATGGACTGCCACCAATCAATGGAGCTTATTTACAAAAATTTAATTTAAGAGTTTCTTCAAGAGAGAAAATTAAACTTGTTATTAATGGTGATAGTTTGAGCTACTTTAATGATTTTATTCACAATTCTGATTTTAATGATTTAAACTTCAGTAATGTTCAATCAGTATTTGTTGGCTATGGCATTGAATCTGTGAAGTATAATGAGTTAGCGACAATTGATGTGAAAAATAAAGTTGTTTTCATGCTTGAAAACGAACCCTTGTCAAAAAAAGGAAAATATTTAGCGAACGAACTTGAGCTTCATAGCGATTGGAATAATAGAATTAAGAAGGTAAATAATCTCGTTAGAAAAGGAGCAAAGGCAATTATTGTAATTAAACCAGACTTAGATTTATTCAAAAGCTCAAATGCACACTATTTTAAATCATCAAGAATGAAATTGGCAACAGACACATTTTCCTCTAAACTGCCTATTCTTTTTATTTCTGAGGAAAAGGCAGATAGTTTACTTAAGGTGGGTGGTTTAGAGACTGGCTATTTAAAAATAATAGCGAGAATAGCAAAAAGAGGAAAACCTTTGAGTAAAAATCTAACCTTGAAAATAGGCTTGAAATCAGAAATGATTAATAATAAGATTACCTCTGAAAATATTCTAGGTTATGTTGAAGGTAGTGACAAGAAAGATGAATTCGTAATTATAACTGCCCATTACGACCATATAGGAAAGCATGATGGAGAAGTGTTTAATGGAGCCGATGATGACGGATCGGGAACTACTGCCTTATTGATGATGGCTAATGCATTTGCGAAAGCAAAGGCTTCAGGAAACGGACCTAGAAGAAGTATATTATTTATGCCTGTTTCTGCAGAAGAGAAAGGCTTACTAGGGAGTAGATATTATTCTGAAAATCCAATTGTCCCACTTGAAATGACTATAGCTAATTTAAATATTGATATGATTGGAAGAGTAGACGAAAGACATTTTGATTTAGCAGGAAACCCTAATCCGAATTATGTATACATCATTGGAAGTGATTTTTTGAGTAATGATTTACATAATATTAATGAGCAACAAAATAAATTACACACCAATCTTGAATTAGACTATGAGTACAATGATATTAGTGACCCTAATCGCTATTATTTCCGCTCAGATCATTACAACTTCGCAAAGCATGACATTCCTTGTATTTTTTATTTTAATGGAATTCATGATGATTATCACCAACATACAGATACAGTTGATAAAATTGATTTTATTAAGTTAGTGAAGATCACCAAATTAATTTATTTTACAGCCTGGGATTTAGCAAACAGGGATGATCGAATAGTTTTAAACAAAAAATAAAAAAGGGCTGATTTGAATCGACCCTTTTTGTTGTTGTAATATTTTTTTTACCAAGTGGCTTTAAATTGATTCAGAAACCTAACGTCGTTTTCACTCCACATTCTTAAATCTTTCACTTCATATTTTAACATTGCCATTCTTTCTATTCCCATTCCAAATGCAAATCCAGAATATTCGTTTGGATCTATACCAGCATTTTTAAGGACATTTGGGTCTATCATTCCACAACCTAATATTTCTAACCAACCAGTGTATTTACAAACGTTGCATCCTTTTGTATCACAAAGTGAACATGAAACATCAACTTCAGCACTTGGTTCGGTAAAGGGGAAGTACGAAGGGCGTAATCTTATTTTAGCCTTCTCTCCAAACATTTCTTTAGCGAAGTATTGGATTGTTTGTTTCAAATCGGCAAAAGAGACTTTTTTATCAATGTAGATTCCTTCAACTTGATGGAAAAAACAATGTGCTCGAGCACTAATAGCTTCGTTTCGATATACCCTTCCTGGAGTTATAGTTCTAATTGGTAATTCGTTAGATTCCATAACCCTCATTTGAACGGAGGAGGTGTGAGTTCTTAATAACCAATCAGGGTTTTTTTCAATAAAAAAGGTATCCTGCATATCTCTTGCTGGATGTTCATCAGGTAGGTTTAATCCTGTGAAATTATGCCAATCATCTTCAACTTCTGGGCCTTCAGAAACTGTAAATCCAATTCTGGCGAAAATATCGATAATTTCTTCATTTACGATACTTAATGGATGTCTACTTCCTAGATTAAAAGTGTCTCCAGGTAGTGATAAATCTATTTTTGAGCTATTATCTTGAACTTCTTCATTTGAATCAGTGAAAGCGTTAAATTTATTTTGAGCTTGATTTTTTAAGGCGTTAATAGATTGCCCAAAAGCCTTTTTTTTGTCCGTAGGAACATTTCTGATTTCAGAAAAAAGGTTTTTAAGAATGTTTTTACTCCCTAAAAATTGAATTCTGAATTTCTCATGTGTTGCTTTCCCCTCAATCTTGAATGCTTCAATTTGTTGGCTTATCTCTTTGATTTTATCTTCCATTAATCCTAAGATTTATTGCGAAATTACAATTTTTTAATCGTCATTTTAATATCATCAAATGGACGGTTTCCTCTATCCTTTTTTTGAATAGCGATTGAGTCAATAATATTTAATCCTTCAATAACTTCACCAAAAACTGTATAATCCATATCAAGCGATGGTGTTCCTCCAATGGAATCGTACAGGGCTATATGTTCAGAGGAGTATTTGAACTCATTTCCTTGATAAAGTGAATCTATTCTTGCTTGAAGTAACCTCCCGTAATAATTTATACTATCATTTTTTCTTGATTGTCTTGCTCTAAAAAAATTATTTTTTAATTCAATATTAGAAGAATCATTTAGAACTTGAGGAGCAAAAGCTTTTTTGTTTGACGCATCCTTTCTTTTAGCTATTGATTCTAGTGTTTTGGCATTTACTCTTGTTCCATCAACTATGTAAAATTGACTCCCTGAAGATCTTTTTTCTGGATTTGCTCCATTCCCTAACCTAGCAGCAGCTAAAGCACCTTTTTTATGAATTAAATTAGGACTGAACTCAGATGGAATAGTATATCCAATATTTCCGACCCCCAAAGTTTGACCAGGCTTGGCAGTCTTTGAACTAGGGTCTCCTCCCTGAATCATAAAACCACTAATGACTCTATGAAATAAAGTGCCATCGTAAAAAGAGTCGGTAACTAATTTTTTGAAGTTGTTTTTGTGTAATGGTGTTTCATCATAAAGCTTAATCTTCATATCCCCGAACTTTGTTGAGAGAATAAACATATTTCCATCGGGATTTAAGTTTTCATTCGGATTAGAATCTTTAGTTGATCCACAACCTGCAGTTATAGACAGTATCATAGTAAACACTAGAACCCTAAAAGAAGTAGATTTAATCATATTGTAAAATTAGCCTTTTAAGAGTGGAAAGTGAATTTTTAACGCAACAAAATTTTATTATATTTGTCTGCCGAACCTTGTTTTACGGAATACTAATTACCTTGTATATTATAGCTGCTATGAAGATTCTTAAATCACTCTCTTTTTTATTTCTTGGAATTTTCGCTTTTGGATGTACACCAAACACGACAGAAGGAATAGTTTCCGTAATTGATCTTAATACAGGAGCTGCTGTTGCTGATGCAAATGTTGAAATTTATGTTGATCAAATAGGTATGGGGTTTTATTTGTGCAGTGCTACGGATCCAACGGAGAGAATGGTATACAAAACAAATGCTGGAGGCGTTACTGAAAAAATTTGTTTTAAATTACCTGCAGTTTTGAAAGTAGTTGCAACGTCGGGGAGCAAGACAGGAACAACAACATTATCTTTAGTTGAAGGCGAATCTACAACGGTAACGTGTAAAATATCTAATTAATAAACTTCTCCAAAGTATTCCAATATTGACTGTTTCATTAATTTAAGCTGTTCTCCTGACTTTAAAATTGGTAAAGGCTTCAAGGCTTCATAATGTGGCCATCCTTCTTGGTCGGAATACGAAAGTTTATAAAACCCAAAAGGTTCTAATACTCTGCATATTGCGATATGAATTACATCTAATTTTTGATCTTTTGTGAACTTTTGATCTCCTTTTCCTAGTTCTTGAACACCAATTAAAAATAGTATTCCTTGTACATCTAAATCTCCACCAAAATCTTGAGCAATTCTTTCCTCAAGCTCTTTCCATTGTAACTCAAAATTTTTGTCGATCATAATTTAAAGTTAGCATTAAAATGCCCACATATTGGTAAAAGGATTAAATACATTCAATCCAAACTTAACCATACTTGACAAGTTGGAATAATTTGAATGTGCGACAGTGTAATATCCTCCAAATTTTAATTGTGTTTCTCCAATTTTAAAAGGTATTTCCAAACCATTGTAAAGCTCAGAATGTTTCAGGTTGTTGTCTTTAATAAATAATGATCCGCCTCCCGTTACAGCCTCTAGTTTTGATTTTTTCAAGAAAGGAATCTTTTTAATAATAGCTCCATGAAAATGATGGATGAAATTTATACTTAAGTAATTATTGAGCGAACTATGCGTCTCTCCTAGTAATTGAAAAGTGTATAGAGGATGAGAAAAGAAGTAATTGTCTGTACCACGAAAAAATGTGTAATTAGGTAATTCAATATTATGAGAAGTTAAATACTTTCCAAACCACATCTTTATTTTAGTAGTACCTATTAGCCCCGTTTTAAAGCTATTATCAACGCCAAGTAATAATTTTTGATAGTTAATTTTGGAGTTTAAAATGTTAGGTAAACCTTGTTCCCATCCTAAATGAAAAGTAGGGAATTTACTTCCTATTATTGTTTTTTTTCTGCCGTTGATAGCAAATTTTTGAAGTGGCGTGTAGCTTAAAGTCGCTTTTAGATTAAATTCATTGTAATTTTCAAATAATTCAGGTGAATTATCATTTCCAAATAAGTCCTGACTCCAATCAGAAAGAGTAAGTTCTGCAATAGAGGCCCTCTTTATATATTTAATATTCAAATCAAAAAACAAACCATTATAAACCTCAAAGAAATGCCCTATTTCAATATAATTATTTTCCACAAAATTACCTCTACTAAAAATTGCAGAAATATTTTGCATGAAAGTTAGCATTTGATATTTTCTACCTCCGCTCATTTTAAATTGAGCAAATTTCTTGGGAGCGTAAGTGTATTTGAATGTTCCGTTGCTCAAAAGGTCTCTGTTCTGAAAACCGTAATTAATGATTGCATTTACAAAAAGCTCATTTTTATTTTGGAATTCTTTTACTAATTGACCACCTAACGCATGTCTATAACCACCAATTCCAAAAACACGAGCTTGTTTAATAAGAGGATCTATTTTCCATTTAATACCTTTTGAAGTTTGGTAGTGATCAATTCCTGTAAAAACAAATTCTATTCCTGAGAACTTGTTTTTTAAAGAATCTTGAAATTTAATATACTTGTCAGACTTTTTAAGTTTTTCAATACTATCGGCTGAAGCAATGAAATTTTGTTCTTTAGTTGAGAGTTTTATTGACCTTTTAGATTTCCAAAATTGATTAGACCTTTCTTCTGCAGAATCTACAATTTCTCTTGAAAGGTTATTGATTTTTATTTTTTTTTGTTGGAAAGCGTAATTCGTGAATTTAGAATAAACTGTTCCATGGTATGATGTACTTTTTAAACCCGAATTATGAAGGACAAAAAAGAATTCTTGTCTTTCTAATACACTCTTGCCTTCAAATAAGGTAAAACGTTGATAAATCTTAAATGAGTTAAATTTACGTAGTTTTTTGCCATTCATTTCAAGTTCAACTGAAACAATTTGCCAAGTGCTATCTGCTATTTGTACTTGACCTGAAAAAACGGCTTCTTCTTTTCGTTTTGGAACGACTTTTATTTTGTGAATTAATATTTCGTTTTCGTAAAACGAGCCCAAATAAAAATAATTATAACTCGTAAATGCTAACGGTCCAATAGGTGAGATGAAAGGGTTTTGAGCAAGCTTAGGAATTGTAATAGTTGATTTGTAAAAATTGAAGTCTCCATCTGATATATTGGCATAAAAAAGGTCGGATTTTGTTTTTGAGCCCATTAATCGATTTCTTGTTTGGCTTCCCCATTGTTGAGAATAAAGACCTTTTGGCTTCTGTTTCATCGAAAGGTCTTTAACTCCTAATTTAGTTTCTTTCCATTTACGATTTGAATATTCAACTTTAGAGAATTTCTCAGCAAATGATAATTTAATTGTGTCAATATTGTCCTCAAAGCCATAATTTTCTTGAGTAAGTGTTGATTTAGTGTAAAGATTTGCAGAGAAGAAATTCTCATAGTTATCATTTGTTTTTCGCTTTGAAATAACCTTTTTAATAATTGATTTGGCTAAATCTTGTTTAGTTGACACAATAACAGCATCAAGCGCTTGAGAAGCCTTTTGTAGACTAATAACTTTGTTACTTAAGAGTGAACTTGCAACTACTTTCTTTTTCTTAAATCCCGTAGATACTATTATTAATGTATCATCTAATGAATTAACTTTTAAATTGAATTCCCCTTGACTGTTGGCAAACGTTCCATTACTGGTGCCTAATTCATATATACTCGCAAAAGGAATAGGCGAATCTTGATAAATAACAATTCCACTTACCTCCTGAGAAATCAGCGATTTACAGAGTAAAATCAAGATTATAGTTAATAATCGCATTCCGCGAAATTAAATTAAACATCGTTGGTTGCAAAGAATAGATTCAGGAATGGTTTAAATTTGTTGTATGAGTAAGCTGATTCTTATCCCAACACCAATTGGAAATTTAGGAGATATTACCCTTAGAGCAATTGAAACTATAAAATCAGTTGATATTCTTTTGGCTGAAGACACCCGTCAAACAGGTAAACTTTTAAGGCATTTAAAAATTGACAAAAAAATGTGGGCTCATCATGCTCATAACGAACATCAGTCAACATTATCAATAATTGAGAAAATAAAATCAGGTGAAAATATTGGGTTAGTTTCAGATGCAGGAACGCCAGGGATTTCTGATCCAGGTTTTTTGCTCGTCAGGGCATGTTTAAAAGAAGGTTTAGACGTAGAAACGCTTCCTGGGGCAACTGCATTTGTACCTGCATTAGTTGGTAGTGGGCTTCCTTGTGATAAATTTTATTTTGAAGGCTTTTTACCCCATAAAAAGGGGCGACAAACAAGATTGAATTTTTTAGCACAATTACCGTGTACTGTTGTAATGTATGAGTCACCCCACCGTTTAATTAAAACCTTAAAACAAATTGCCGAGTTTATTGGGGAAGATCGAAGGGTTTGTGTTGTTAGAGAATTATCAAAAATACATGAAACTTTTCATAGAGGCTCAGTTAAAGAGCAAATTGATTATTTTCTTAATAATAGTCCGAAGGGAGAGATTGTATTGATTTTAGATGGCTTGTAGAGTAAAACTATATCATGATAATCAGATGTTATTGCCTAGCACGATGATATTGATTAACTTCAATAAAAAAAATTATGGTATCTAGTAGAGTAGAAGAGGCACTAAACCGTCAAATATTATTAGAAGGAGGATCTTCTCATTTTTACCTATCAATGGCATCATGGGCAGAGATTCAAGGATATGGTGGAACTGCAGCGTTTTTATACCGACAATCTGATGAAGAGAGAGAGCATATGTTGAAGCTTGTAAGGTACGTGAACGAAAGAGGAGGCACGGCAAAAATCCCTGCGATATCTGCTCCTCCAACAAACTTTGAAGATTTAACGAAAGTTTTTGAAAACTTACTAAAGCATGAACTGAAAGTAACTTCGGAAATTAATAATGTTGTTCACATATGCTTAGAAGAAAAAGATTATACAACACATAATTTCATGCAATGGTATGTAAGCGAACAAATTGAAGAGGAAGCGACAGCAAGGGGGATTTTAGACAGAATTAAGTTGACAGGTTCAGAAAAAGGGGGGTTATATTTGTTTGACAGAGATTTGGAGAATTTATCAGGAGGAAGTATTTCCATGCCAAATGCGGGTAAATAAAATATTTTTTTTTAAAAAAAGCCTACTTTAGTAGGCTTTTTTGTGCTTATAGTGTAAGTACTTAAATAGTATCTTTTCCCAATTAATTTATGAAATTTGAAAGGATTAAAATATTTACCTTGATATCATTTTACGCTTATTCATTAAGTGTTTCAGGAGGTGACTATTATAAATCAGATAATTTATTGTTCGATTTTTATATTCCTCAATGGATTAACAGTCCTTCCAATTTAAATACCGAACCTTCTTTTAGTTTTTCTGTATCATTTGGTAAAGATGTTCAGTTTAGAAAAACTAATTTTTCTTGGTTTTATGGACTAGGCTATGATTTAACCAATGTTAATCATAATGCGAACTTTAAATCGCTTACTGCTATGGATGGATCTTTAAGAACTTCTGGAATTAGAATACTTAATGTTCCTTATTCTTTGAACAGATTGAGTTCTCAATATTTAGGGATTCCTTTAGAGCTTAGATATAGAACCCAAACTAAAAATCCATTTAGATTTTATCTAGGTACCAAAGCTGGTTATATGATTAACTCTTCTTATGAATTAGACGAAGAATTTGGTGATTCTTACAAAAGAAAAAATTTGCGAGAGTTAGAAAATTTAAAGTACGGATTTACTTTTAGGATTGGTTATGGATTATTTAACCTCTATACATATTATGGATTGAATGGTTTAATGAGTTCTAAAAGACAAAAAGGAGTTAATGAGTTATCTTTCGGTCTGACTTTAATGGCAAACTAGAGAACAAATAATCCTATTACTTCACTTCCGAACCCTATTACAAATCCAGCTATTATCTGTTTAATATTATGTGCTCGAAGCTGCAGCCTTCCGAAACCAATAAGACCTGCTGTAATTACAGAGGCCATTAAAGGTAAAAAAAGATCTTGATCACCGTTTTTAGAAAGTAGTGTTAAAATTCCAACTAGACCTCCTATACCAATCATGTGAATACTTATTTTCCAGGAAAGAGTTATGAAAAATCCGAGTACAGTAGCAAATACTCCGAAGAAAATAAAGTAATAAATAAGTCTGTTGATTGGTAAGTCTAAATAGTATCTTAAATAATAATAGGCGCCAAAATAACAAAAACTAGTAAGTATAAAAGGGATAGACCTCTCTTCTTTTATAGGCATGCTTAAAGACGTAATAAGACCTGTTTTTTTAAGTATAACAGCTATAATAACAGGTAATAAACTTGTTGCGACAAATACAATAGTGATTGTGAAAAAAACGAGACTTTTATCTAAGTCTGTAGAGTACTTATTAAAACCTGGAAGACTTCCAAAAAAATATATAACTAACAAGCCGTTTGTTGGCATGAATAACGGATGGAATAAATAAGAAATAACGAGTGCTAGGCTATCGCTGAATGTTTTCACTAGATAAAGTTAAAAAACTAAAGATTAGTAATTAGTGAAATTTAAATTTCTTTTCTAAGCCTCCCAACAGCTATACTTAATTGCTCTCTATATTTAGCCACTGTTCTCCTAGCTATTGGATAGCCTTTTTCTTTTAAAAGCCCAGCAAGTTTTTCGTCGGTCAGTGGCTTCTTTTTATTTTCGGCATCAACGGTATCTTGTAAAATCTTTTTAATCTCTCTTGTACTTACTTCCTCTCCATCTGAATTTTGCATGCTTTCAGAAAAGAAAGTTTTAAGTAAGAAGGTTCCGTATGGAGTTTGTATATATTTGCTGTTGGCAACCCTCGAAACAGTTGAGATATCCATGTCAATTTTTTCAGCGATATCTTTTAAAATCATTGGTTTTATTTTAGTTTCGTCACCTGTCATAAAGTAATTGCTTTGTAAGTTGATAATAGCCTGCATAGTATTAAGTAAAGTATTCTGCCTTTGTTTAATCGCGTCAATAAACCATTTTGCTGAGTCAAGTTTTTGCTTTACAAACATAACAGCATCCTTTTGTGATTTTGTAGCCTGACTTTTTTGAGCTTGATATCCTTGGAGGAGGTCTTTGTAATCTCTACTAATTTTTAATTCAGGCGCATTTCTACTGTTTAAAGTCAAGATTAAATTACCCTCTTCAATATTTAAATGAAAATCTGGAACTACAGTTTGTGCTACTCTTTGAGTTTCATTCATTGAACCTCCCGGCTTTGGATTTAGTTTCAAGATTTCATTTAAAGCCAATCGCAATTCTTTTTCAGTAACTTCAAATTTCTTAATGATTTTCTGATAGTGTTTCTTAGTGAATTCGTCAAAAGTTTTTTCAAGGATTTTTTCTGCCAAATAAACGTTTAAATCTGATCTATTTTTTCTTTTTATCTGAATAAGTAGGCACTCTCTTAAATCTCTAGCACCAACTCCTGCTGGTTCCATTTCTTGAATTTTAAAAAGTAATTTTTCTAATTTGTCTTCTGAAGTTGATATATTTTGGTAGAAAGCCAAATCATCCATAATTGCCTCAATTTCTCTTCTTAAATAACCTGCGTCATCTAAGTTTCCTATTAAATGTTCGGCGACAATTTTTTCGTCTTCTGTAAGTTTTATTAACCCTAGTTGAGCGGTTAGAACTTCGTGAAAAGATTTACCCATAGATAATGGCATTGACTTATCATCATCATCTGGACCTGTATTTCTTATTGATGTTTTATAGGAAGGAACTTCATCATCAGATAGATATTCTGATAAATCAAAATCGTCTCTTTTATTTTCTTCGTTATAATCGTCTTGAAATTCATCCTGGTCGTTATTGTTTTCTGTCTCTACCCCTTCGTCTAGAGCAGGATTACTTTCCAATTCCTCCTTAATTCTCTGCTCTAAGGCAACTGTTGGAACCTGCAAAAGTTTCATCAGCTGAATTTGCTGTGGCGAGAGCTTTTGCAAAAGTTTTTGTTGTAGTGATTGTTTAAACATTTTGACCTACTGTTTTTTTAAGTTACGCTAAAACGTAAATTTTGTTGACTTTATCATTAAAAATTTATGATATTAATTTTTAAAAAGCATCAATCGCCGTGCCATTTTTGTAAAAAATTGATTTTCAAACTTTTACAATACACTTTCAATATTAACGTTTAAAGTGTTAAAATACATGATATTGTAAGAATTAAAACAATAAACAGTTGGCATTTGGAAAAAAAAAAAAGATTGTTTAAAACTTGAATAATTATGAAATAATTTGGCTGCAGTTTATGAAGTTGCTTAAAAAATGTTTTATTAGTCTGTTTCTCCTCTTTGTTTTTTCGGTTGGAACAATCATTGTTGTTGGAACTAAATACAAAGAGCAAATTGTTGATTTTGTTAAAGTTGAACTAGGGAAACAATTAACTAGAGAAGTTAAAGTAGGTACTATTGAGTATAGTTTGTTTTCTAACTTTCCAAATGTATCTGTTGATTTAATAAATCTTCAAACACATAGTTTTAAAAACGGTGATCAACCTTTTCTTAAGTTAAAGAAGGTTCATTTAGTTTTTGATATTATACCACTTATTAGTGGTGTATTTGATATCAGTGAAATAATTTTGGAGGAGGGAGAAGTGAATATTATTCACAATAAATTAGGAAACCCTAATTATAATATCTTAGAGCCAAAACAGAATAATAATTCATCTGGAACTTCATTAAGTATTGAAGATGTTAAGTTGCAGAATGTTGTTGTTTCTTATGCTGATTGGAAGAATGGTGATGAATATAAATTAGAATTAGAAGGATGTGTTATAACTCCTGCCTATTTTGTTGATTCAGTTTCTGCTTCTTTTGATTTAGAAGGACAAATACTATTAATACAAACTGATGGTTATAAAAGTAAAAATATACTCGATGTAAATGGTGCGTTTTTACTTTGGATTAAAAATGGTACTGTTAAGTTTGACTATCAAGGACTAATTGGTAGTGGTAACATGAAGCTATTTGGTGAAATAATACCAGGTGAAAAATCTGATAAGTGGAATATAAGTTGTGATTTAAGAAATCATAAAGCAAAAAAGTTGCTCTCAAGTTTTCCCTCGGATTTTCAGAATACTTTTTTAAAGGATTTAAAGGGGAATTTATCTGCAAATATTTTAATAGAAGGTCAAAAAAATAAGGAAATAAGCCCATCACTTAAAATTGAATTCGATTTTAATAATGGCTCTTTTATTGTTGATGACAATTTATTTAGTGATATTCTTCTAAGAGGTATGTGTAAACAGCCAAAAGTTAACTCTGTCGGAGGTGCAAGCGTAAGGCTTAATGCATATAGTACAAAATATAATGGGATTTTAATAGTGGGAGATGCTGAGGTTAAAGATTTTAAGCGTCCTTTAATATCTGCAACGATAAGATCCGAGTTTGATTTGTCCAATTTACATAAGCTTGCTTTAATGGATGATTTCGAAAATTTATCAGGTAATGGATTGCTCGACATGAGTTTATCTGGTAGGCTAAAAGAGGTGTTCGTTAATCGAAATAAAAAGGCGCTTGGTAATTTCAAATCTAATGGAACCTTAACTGTAAAGTCAGTCGTTGCCCAACCGTCAGACTTTGATTATCCTATTTTAATTAAAAAAGGAGAATTGAGTTTCGATAATAAGAACTTGTTATTGGAATCTTTTTCAGGAAGTATATTATCGAGTTCATTTGAAATGAACGGAGAAATTAAAAATTATTTGAAAACAGTTTTTGGTCAGGCACCTTTGGCATTTTATGCTGATTTAAAAATGGATAAAATGGTACTCGAAGAGTTTATTGGGGATAACAGTGATTCAACTTTTCAACCCTCCAAAAAGAGCTATCAATTTAATTTACCTCAGTCAATAAGTTTAAATACTCATCTAGAACTGGGGGAATTTAGTTTTAGGAAATTTAATGCTTCAGATATAAAAGGTTTGGTAGTACTAGAAAATCAACAATTAAGCTTTAAGGGTATTGAAATGAAGACGTGTAATGGAAATGCTGAGTTAAACGGTTCAATACATACAAAACAATCTGATCAGGTTGTATATACCTGTCAATCGAGATTTGAAAACATTGATGCGCAACAAGCCTTTTATCAATTTGAAAATTTTGGCCAAGACGTATTATTAAGGAAACATGTTAAGGGCAGAATAACTTTAAGTTCCCTACTAATTGCAGTTTCTGATAAGCAATTGAACTTGGATCAAAATAAAATTTATACTGAAACTAAATTAAAAATAAAAGATGGGGAACTTATTCATTTTGAGCCTCTTGTTGAATTACAAATATTCTTGAAAGAAGATTTGAAGTTGAATTTTAATTTAAGTCACTTAAAATTTGAAACGCTTGAGAATGATATTGAAATTAATCATGGTGTCATAAATATTCCTGAAATGGCTATTCGCTCTAAAGATCTAAATTTAGATATTGAAGGAACTCATACTTTTAATCAGGATATAGATTATTTATTGAAGATTAAACATTCAGAGATTTTTAAAGCCAACAAGAAAAATGCAATTGATCAAGAATTTGGTATTATTGAAAATAATGACAAAACAGCGACGTTACCTTTAAGAATGCAAGGGAATATGGATGATCCTAAGTTTAGTTACGACTCGAAGGAAAAAGTCAAAGGAGTTAAGCAGGCGCTAAAAAATGAGGGGAAAGAAATAGCTAAAGTTTTCATGGAAGAGTTTGGTAAGGTTTTTAATAGGAAGAAAAATAAATCAGACTCTACTGAGAATAAAATTAAGGAAGATTTAAATAACGGTTCAGTAAAAACAAAAACCACTCTTATTTGGGATGAAGAAGAAAATGATGATGAAGAATGAACATTTATAAAAAAAAACAACTTTGGAAAGTTTTTTTATTACTGGGAGCTTTGTTAATAGCCCTTGCATCACTATTTTATACAAATTCTTTAGTTGAGAAATTAGCAAAGGAAGAAAGTAAAAAAGTTCAATTGGTTGCGGAAGCAACAAAAAAATCAATTTCAGAAGATGGAGATATAAGTTTTTATCATGATATAATAGTTGGGAATTCTACTGTTCCTGTTATTCTTGCTGATAAGGATGGAAATGTAATCACTTGGCGGAATTTAGATTCTATTCAAGCAGCAGATAATCCAGATTATTTGAGGTCTAAATTGGTTGATATGAAATCGATTAGAAAGCCAATAGAAATTCCTGTTTTTGGAAATGAAAAGCAATATATTTATTTCGAACATTCAGTTTTAATTGATATGTTGGCATACTATCCATACATGCAATTATCGATAATTGGTCTTTTTGTTATCATCAGTTATTTTGCTTTTTCTAGTTCGCGAAATGCAGAACAAAATCAAGTGTGGGTTGGAATGTCAAAAGAAACAGCCCATCAATTAGGAACGCCTCTGTCTTCTTTGATGGGTTGGGTTGAATTTTTAAAGACAACAAAAATTGACCTTTCAATTGTTGAGGAGATTAGCAAGGATGTTTCTAGATTAGAAACTATTACTGATAGATTTAGTAAAATTGGTTCTGATCCAAAGTTTGACCAAGTTTCTGTCAAAACAATAATAGATAACGTAATTTCCTACCTAAGGTTAAGGATATCTGACAAAGTTAACATATCAGTGATCGGGGAGGATAGTTATCAGTTTAATTTGTGTGTTCCTTTATTTGAGTGGGTGATTGAAAATTTGACTAAAAATGCAGTTGACGCAATGGAAGGTAAAGGCTCTATAAATATATCTCTTGAAAACGTAGGAGGGGTATTAGTTATTGAATTAATAGATACAGGTAAAGGAATTCCTAAAAAAAACTTTAAAAAAGTCTTTAAGCCTGGGTTTACTTCCAAAAAAAGAGGTTGGGGCCTAGGTTTGTCTTTAGTTAGACGAATTATTGAAGACCATCATGGAGGGAAAATCTATGTGAAGTCTTCAGAATTGGGAAAAGGGACTACTTTTAGAATAGAGTTGTAAAATTAATTAAGCTATCTTATTTTACAAATATTCAAAACGCCAAGTCCAAATTAAAAGATAAAAAACTTAAAAATTATTGAAAAGTTCACCTCGCTAAAAAATTAAAGTGGGGACTGAGCTTAGACAAAAAAAATGCTCGGTTTGCCGAGCATTTTTTTAGTTTAGGTATTCTTGTAAATCGAATCCTAAATCAGATCGAAAGTATTTTTTCTCCCAGTTTATTATATCAGTGTTTTTGTAGCTTTGTTTTAACGCTTCGTTAAA
>MDSY01111059.1_pt1 | contig 17426 bp, 12 predicted proteins | sample 811131 | NCBI WGS metagenome assembly MDSY01 (sample SAMN05326643, study PRJNA326480) | marine metagenome | isolation source: seawater | place: Atlantic Ocean: South West | collected 2010
AATGTGGTTAATGTGGGTTAGAAATATATAATTGATGGTTTAATATACACAAGAGATCAACGCTTAGATCATGGTCAAAAGTGGATACAGATGATTTAAGCGATTTAAAAGCAACTTTTGCAGATTAGTTAGCCGCCTGCGTGTCGTTGACAAACAGAGCTAAACATTCGCCAATATTGACGCTTTACCTCGCATTGGTCAATAGCAATAACTCTTATCTAACCGATATATAGACGGCTATTCGACTTAATTTATCAACTTATCTCACCGCTATAAGCTTAACGCATGCCTGACATTCGAGGAATCTATGTTTTTTTCAGTTGAGATGACTCTCTTGACCATACAAGCCAGCATTTTTCAGCTAAAGTATGACTTTTTTAAACCATTGAATGTATAAAATCGTATCATGTTAACAGTTATTTATTGTTAAAATATTTTGACACTTACTAAACGTATTGGAAATAATATGCACAACTATACAGCACCACTTAAAGACATACGCTTCGTCATGACAGAGCTCGCTGAGTTAGACAATATTTGTGAACTCCCCAGCTACCAAGCGATTGATGTTGAAACGGTCAACGCAGTTCTCGAGGAAGGCGCTAAATTTGCTAACGAAATACTTTCGCCACTCAATATGATCGGCGATCAAGAAGGCACAAAGATTGACGCCAATGGCGTTATTGAGGCCTCAGGGTATAAAGAGGCCTATTCACAATATATGGCAGGTGGTTGGTCTACCCTCCCTTGCGCTGAAGAATTTGGTGGCATGGGCATGCCTCATATTGTTTCTTCAGCCGTAAGCGAAATGTGGGCATCGTCTAACTTATCATTTTCTATTGGTCCGATGCTTTCAATCGGTGCTATTAGCGCAATACAAAAGCATGCCAGCAGCGAGATTAAAGCGCAGTACCTCGACGCCATGATCAGTGGTCGTTGGACAGGCACCATGAATCTTACCGAGCCACAAGCTGGCTCTGACTTAGCCGCAGTAAGAACAAAAGCCGTACCCAATGGCGATCACTATTTAATAAGCGGCACCAAGATTTATATTTCTTGGGGCGATCATCAAATGACTGAAAATATCGTGCATTTAGTGCTAGCTCGAACGCCCGATGCTCCAAAAGGTGTTAAAGGTATCTCGATGTTTATCGTACCCAAATTTCACATTGATGCAGACGGCAATTGTGGCGAACAAAACGATGTCATTTGCAGCTCGATTGAACATAAGCTAGGAATTCATGCTAGCCCAACCTGCGTAATGAATTACGGAGAAAAAGGCGGCGCTGTCGGCTACTTGGTCGGCGATGAGAATCAAGGCCTCAAGTACATGTTCACTATGATGAATGCCGCTCGCTTGCATGTTGGCATCGAAGGCGTCGCCATGTGTGAGGCTTCTTACCAGCATGCCTTAAAATACGCTAAAGACCGAGTCCAAGGCGCGCCACTTGGCCAGGTCGAAGCCAAGACTATTATCCATCACGGTGACATTCGTCGAATGCTTATGCACATGAAGGCAATGACCGAGGCTACTCGGGCGGTCAATTATAACACGGCCTCTTCACTTGATCGCGGCGATAAAGGCGATGAAGCCGCCTACAAAAGACTGGAATTTTTGACCCCTATTGCAAAAGCTTGGGCCACTGAAGTAGCACAAGAGGTAACGGGCTTAGGGGTACAAATTCATGGTGGCATGGGCTTCGTTGAAGAGACAGGTGCAGCCCAATTTGTCCGTGATGCAAGAATTATCACTATCTATGAAGGCACTACAGGCATTCAAGGCCTCGATCTTATTGGTAGGAAAATACTGCGAGATGGAGGCACTCAATTAATGTCAGTTATCGCCGAAGTCGAGACAACCGTCCAACAGCTTCAATCTAAAACCAACCCTTTAACCAACATGACTCTAGCATTAGCAACTGCACTTGAACAATGGCAAAAAGCCAGCCTAGACATTACGAGCCGCGTCACCGATGATATCGATTTAGTTGGTACTTGCTCAGTGAACTATCTAATGCTTTGCGGCACCGTTCTCGGTGGCTGGCTAATGGCTAAAGGCGCATTGGTTGCGCATCAGAAAATCGATGAAGATCCTGATTTTTATGGCGCAAAAATTATCACTGCCGAGTTTTATGCTGCACATATTCTACCCCGTGCTGGCGCTTATGCAGCTGCAGCTGCAGCTGATAGCCAATTAACAATGGGTTTAAAAGAAGACCAATTCTAAACTATCGGATAATAAACCAGCAATAATCGACGATAAAACCCAATTAACCCCTTAAATTAACCCATTGGTTCGTTTAAGGGGGGAATTTCTTCCCTCATACCTCACTCATTCAGTTTATTTGATGTAAAATAAATCTTACAAATTTTGGATCACTGGGTGCTCCAAACATTATGGTTTAATGAATCAAGAATGACCTGAGATGACAAAGAATGAGGCAAGCAGCAATTACTGGCTGGGGAAAATGTGCCCCCGACAATATCTTAAGCAACGATGACTTAGCGACACTCTTCGATACCAATGATGAATGGATCACGAGTCGCACCGGCATGAAAGAACGTCGGATATCTCACGTGCCAATCAGTGAACTGTCTCATATTGCAGCGGCACGCGCTTTGGCGTGTGCCGGTGTCAATGCCGATGACGTTGATATGATTATTCTCGGTAGCTGCTCCTTCGATAGCCAAGTACCTAACTCATCTTCACGCATTCAGCAGCTTTTACAAGCTAGCAATGCTGCTTGCATGGACTTGAATACGGCATGCACCAGCGGTATGTATGCACTGTCAGTCGCCTCGGCAATGATTAAAGCCGGCACGATCAATAATGCCGTGATCATTGGCGCTGAAGTCATTCATCCTTTTATGGATTGGACCGACAGAAACGTCGCTATTTTATTTGGTGACGGCGCAGCAGCCTTTTATTTAGAAGCTGAAGACACGGAAGAAAATGTTGGCATTCAAGCTGAAGCTTTAGGCTGTATAGCGGACTCTCGGGACATTCTTGCTGTCAACGGCGTCGGCCTAAAGTACGCGAACCAAGGATGGCCACTCGGAACGACTCTGTGGGATTTTGAAGGCAGAGAAATCTTTAAGCAAGCCATTACCGGCATGCAATCAGGCTGTGAAAAAGCGCTTGGGAAAATGGGCATTAGCACCAGCGATGTTGATATTGTGATTCCCCACCAAGCAAATTTGCGAATTATTGAGGCATTAGCTCAACGACTTAAAGTCCCCAATGAAAAATTGTTCGTCAACATTCATCGTTATGGGAATATGTCAGCCGCAACTGCCCCGATGGCAATTGTAGAAGCCGTAGAGGAAAAGCATGTAACGTCCGGCGATTTGATTTTAGTTCCTGCCTTTGGAGCAGGCCTAACATGGAGTGCTCAATTAATCCGCTGGGGACAGCGTTGCGAGCCTATCGCTACCACCGATATTGCCTTACCAGAATGCAAAGAAAGTGCGCTGGATATTGTAACTAGAGTGGCCGAAACACATCTAAAAAACCCTGCTTAACGTAAACTACAATAGACCTTTAACCTGCACGACTGTTATTGATAATGCTTTGCATTTGGAAGCAACTTCACCAAATCTTGACGATTAAAGGCCATGCTACACGATACATACATTGCCTCAATCTGCGCTATAATAATTTAGTGCGTGAGTAGGCCGAAAAGACTAGGACTGATTAACCAATATCAGTATCAATGCACTAATGCCACAAGGCACCTAATACATCGTGTTGCCTGCTTAGTAGCCATGACTGAGCTAATAGGGTCAAAAGAAAAAGGGGTTTGATTTTGGATAGAGAATCGATGGAGTTTGATGTTGTTATCGTAGGCGCTGGCCCTGCGGGACTATCAACAGCATGCAAGCTTGCCCAACTAGCGGCAGAAAACGAAAAAGAAATCACCATTTGCGTGGTTGAAAAAGGGTCCGAAGTAGGTGCTCATATTTTGTCTGGCGCAGTGCTTGACCCTAAAGCCATGAATGAATTGTTCCCTGACTGGAAAGCGCAAGGTGCACCACTTAATGTGCCTGTCAGTGAAGATCAAGTCATGTTCATGTTTGGTCAAAAAGCCGCACTCAAGGTTCCCCTCCTCTTCACCCCAGGGTTTCACAACCACGGTAATTATGTCATAAGCCTTGGCAATGTTTGCCGATGGCTTGCTGAGCAAGCTGAAGGGATGGGTGTTGAAGTATACCCTGGTTTCTCTGCGGCTGAAGTGCTCTATCATGAAGACGGAAGCGTTAAGGGAATTGCAACTGGCGACATGGGCGTGAGTGAAACTGGCGAACAAAAAGACAGCTATATGCGCGGCATGGAGCTCCATGCAAAATATACAGTTTTCTCCGAAGGCTGCAGAGGCCATCTGGGTAAACAATTAATTGAAAAATTTGAACTCGACAAAGGTTGTGACCCGCAACATTATGGGCTGGGTTTCAAAGAGATTTGGGAAATTGATCCTGCTAAACATAAACCCGGTTTAGTCGTTCACACCATGGGCTGGCCTGCTGCCAAAAAGACCACATCCGGTTCTTACATGTACCACAATGAAGATAATCAGATATCACTGGGTTACGTTGTTCCACTGAGCTATGAAAACCCCCATCTGTCACCGTTCGATGAATTTCAACAGTGGAAACAGCACAGTGCTATTAAGCATTATCTCGAAGGCGGCAAGCGCATTACCTACGGAGCAAGAGCACTGATTAAAGGCGGCCCTCAATCTCGACCAAAAATGTCTTTCCCTGGCGGTCTTTTAGTTGGTGATGATGCAGGAACCCTCAACTTTGCGAGAATTAAAGGCAGTCATACTGCTATGAAATCAGGCATGATCGCTGCAGAAACATTGTATGCGGCTCTCAGCGAAGGCGCTGAAGGTCATAATGACTTGGTCAATTATGCTGATAAATTCAATGACTCATGGCTCAATCAGGAGCTCACTAAATGGCGTAATTTTGGCCCACTAGTCCATAAATTTGGTGGTTTAATTGCTGGCGGTTTAGCGTTTATAGAGATGGGTATTTTTAAAGGCAAGCTGCCTTGGACCTTAAGAGATCCCAAGCCTGATCATGAGACTTTAAAGCACGCTGACAAGATGCCTGTTATTGAATACCCAAAGCCTGACAATCAAATAAGCTTTGACAAACTTTCATCGGTATTCCTGTCTAACACTAACCATGAAGAAGACCAACCTTGCCACTTAACTCTTCGTGACCCCCATATTCCATTGAATCATAATTTGCCAAAATATAACGAACCTGCTCAACGATACTGCCCCGCTGGGGTTTATGAGATAGTCGAAGACACAACAGGAACAAAAAAGTTTCAAATTAACTCGCAGAACTGCGTGCACTGCAAAACTTGTGATATTAAAGACCCAACGCAAAACATCGTTTGGATAACGCCAGAAGGTACCGGCGGGCCTAATTACCCCAACATGTAAACTAAAAAAATCTCTGCCGATTAAAGACCGGTTGAACGAGTCAAATAATATCAATTTAAATTTTGGCTAGAGCGCACCTAATTCAAATTGACACCCATCAGAATGGAGAAACAGGCGTTGGCCTTCCCCAGTTTCTTCAACTTCACACCAATCTAAAATCTGGTAGTACATAGGCCTTGAGAGTCTAGCCGCTATGCCTGATCGAATGCCGACGCAAGGAACCTTCACAGCCATACCTGGAACCGCAGAAAGGTAACATGCGTGCTCATCATTAATCACTACGGATTGACCAAGATTAGTTGTGGCTATAACTTGGTGGTGGTCAATGGAGCGATTTAAATCAATCACTAAAAAAGGCAAATCTTCTACCGTAATTTCAAGCAATTGCTCTGGCGCCAAAAGATAATAACGGTCATTAAACGCCACCAAGCTTTTAGCCAACAAATCGACCATCGCCGGTCGATTAAACATTGACCCTTGATAAGACCAGTCACCGTTACGGTGGATAGTAATGGCCATTTTTCCAGGCATTAAATGCAATAACTCTGCAGCGCGGCGCAAGCGATCACTGTCTGTATCTAAATTAATCGTCTGTTCAGCAATGGATTCTAAAAAACGGTCGTCTAAGTTCATGACATTGTGCTCGTTAATTCGAGGCTGCAAGTTGCTCAGATAACCGAGCTAGAGCCTCATCTAAAAGACTAGCGCTTAACTGGTGTCGAGAGAGCAATGACCTTCTCGTCGTGATAGTAACCACCTCGATAGTTTTATCGCTATATAAATCAATGACTAGAATCTTGTATCGATGCCTTCGAGGCATGTACCTGTCTTTGTGATGCGAAATCGCAAGCTGCTCATAAAGCGAATGAGGCTCACAGCTTAAATGTTGCTTTTTACAACTAAGTAACGGCTCAATGCGAAATAAAAATCCTGCCGCAGGTAATTGCGACAACGGGTCAATTGCCAATGCGTCAATGCGCAATGATGCCGACAAAGGTTGCACTGTATAATGTCGATTTAATGCGGTAGAGAGTTTCACCGATAACAGCTCGTTCGTCGCTGAAATATAAATCGGTGATAATCGATCGATGGGATAACTGTCTTGCAATATGATTTGATAACCCGAGCCACTCAAAGAGTAAGCATTCAACTCACTCACATGACGCTTTGCAGACTGATCAGCATAATTGGTCGTATGAAGGCAAGCGGTGAGTCCAAAAAGTAGGGGAAGCAATAACCAACGCATCGTCATATCTCCGAATTTCTTACAAAAGACAATCTGCCTAAGCACAGCCTATGAGCTGATCATGCCGTTATTGCCATGTGGCAACCCAATAGAACGCAAATGGCTTCAGACCAGATGCTTTCGACGAACTACAATGAGCGAACGGCAATCACACCTTCAATGGTTGCTAATAGATCCAAGACCACTTGCGTGGGCTCTGTCTCAACATCAATTAAATTATAGGCCAGTTCGCCGCGACTTCGGTTGAGTAAATCTATCACATTGATTTTATGTTCCGCTAAGATAGACGTGATACTGCCAAGCATGTTCGTTACATTTTTGTTGATGACAGACAATCTAAACCCAGAACTTCGTTCCAAAATGGCCAAAGGGAAATTCACCGAATTCACAATATTGCCATTTTCAAGGTAATCTTGAATCTGATTAGCCGCCATAATTGCGCAATTCTCTTCCGCTTCATCAGTGCTTGCGCCGATATGAGGCATAAGAATAACGTCATCCCTATCGATCATATTAGGCTTGGGAAAATCAGCGATGTAAGCTGTTAACTTCCCTGAATCGAGAGCGGCAACCACTGCATCGCCATCAACAATTTCTGAACGCGCGAAGTTAACCAGCTTACCGCCTGGCTTAACAAATTGCAGTGATTGATGGTTAATTAAATTACGGGTCGCATCAAGAACCGGCAAATGAAGCGTCACAAAGTCCGCTGTTGATAGAAGAGCCTCGAGACTGTCCATCTTTTTAACGTCGCTCGAGAGTCTCCAAGCGGCTTCAATAGATATGGCAGGGGCATACCCGACCACTTTCATCCCCATCATCAAGGCCATGTTAGCCACTTGAGAGCCGATGGCACCAAGACCAACGACCCCTAGGGTCTTGCCTTGAATTTCACTGCCCTTAAAATTCTTTTTTTCTTTTTCAAGCAATGTGTTCATTGCGTCAGCATCGTCCATTGACGACAAGCCTTTAACGTATTCAATACCCGATACAATGCCGCGCGAGCCCAGCAATAGCCCAGCCATCACTAATTCCTTTACAGCATTAGCGTTAGCACCCGGCGCATTAAAGACAACGACGCCCTGCTCACTGCAATGCTCTACTGGCACATTGTTTGTGCCTGCACCCGCTCGCCCAATGGCTTTAACACTGGCCGTGATCTCTTCAGCTTGTAGCTTATGACTTCGCAATAAAATGGCATCACCATCGACTACTTCTGGGTTAACTTGGTAACCATCAGTGAATTGATCCAAACCAATTTGGGCAATATTATTAAATGTTTTTACCTTAAACACTTGCGTTTACTCCGAAAATAAAAATAGTAAATAATCCATAACATTGGCAAGAAAAAACCAACTACCTCTTAATATCAGCCGAGTATTTAAGTGACTGCATGTAATTTGAAACATCTTGCTGTCCACCCATACTTAACAGCTGCTGCTTAAGAGTGGCGATTGCTGATGCATCGAACTGTTCATTATCTTGATCAACCGCTATCAATTCAAATAAAACCAAGTCACCATTACTTGAAACAAACGACTGAATGTCAACTTCATTCCTCGAAATAGAGAACATCTGGGTCACTAGGGCTTGCTCTAGCGTAGAAGCATTTCTACTTATAGATCCATTAACTAATTCATAGCCTTGTTCTTTTACAGCATCATCAAACGATAAGCCATTACTAAGACTCTCTCTGATTTGGGCTTCTTGTGCAGATACAACGGCTAGGGCCTGCTGAAGGATAATACGCTGCATGATATCACTTTCAACGTCAGCCAGCGGTAATTGCTTGGGCTCAAAAACTTCCTTTACCCGGACAATCACACTTCTGTCATCAGATAATTCGATCAATTCTGAGTTCACGCCGTCTAGCAATACATCATCGCTGTAAAGCATGTCGATGACAGATACCTGACTGAAAAGGCTATTGTCTGACTCATCGGTTTCGGATGTCAAACCACTTTTCGAAACCGGTAACGATGTTTTAATCGTTAGATTCAGTTCTTCTGAAGGCATTTGTAAGTCGGCTGCATTAAACGACAAATCTGCGGCTTGCTCTAATACGCTAACATACTGAGCGCGCGCTTCACGTATTTGTAGCTGCTCAGTTATCTCTTCTCTCAAATCATCAATAGGCGCCAACGCTTCGGTTTCAATCGCTAACAACTTAATTAAATGAAGCCCTGCCTCAGTTTTTACAGGTTCTGACACCTGCCCCTCTTCAAGAGCAAAACTGGCTTGTTCAAATTCTTTGGGAAAACCAGCTCCCTGTTGAATATAACCTAAATAACCACCTGATTCTGCGCTACCCGCATCTTGTGAAAACTCTTTCGCTAAGTCCGCAAAGCTTTCACTGGCATCAAGACGCAGCTGGATCTCGCCTAACTTTACCCCTGCTTGAGATTCATTTTGGTCTGAATTAATCTCTAATAAAATATGAGCAATTTCACGACTTTCTTCGTTAACAAATTGTTCTTCTTGACGCGCATATTCCTGTAAAACTTTATCCTCTGAAACTGGCTGAAACAATGCTTGGAGTTGAATATCTAAATACTCGGCTACCACAGTACGTTCTGTCTGGTAGGTCAAAAGATTATCTTGATAAAAGGCATTAATTTCTTCAGCACTAGGATTAATACCTTTTATCGCATTGTTAATCTCGAGCTTGAGCCAATTTAACTCTCTTCTCTCTGCAAATATTGCAATTAAAATAGCCTCATTAAACGGCAAATTAAAATGACTTGACGCTAATCCTGTTGCTAACTGCGATTGCTGAATATCGTTTGCCACGCGTTGCTTTAATAACGGTAAAGACAGGCCCTGTTGATTTAAAAACGCTGATAACTGATCGTTAGAAAATTGACCGTCTTTCTGAAAAGTAGGATTGCGTGTGATGATGCTATCGATCATTACTTCGGGCACTGACATATTCATATCAGCACTGGCTTGGCGCAATAAAATTTGATTGGTCATCCGATCCAAGGCGAGCGGCATGAGACGCTCTTTAGATAATTGATCATAATCAATATTTTCGCCCATATTTGAAATCATTTGATTACGAACCAATTGCATTTCAAATAACAATTCGCCCTGGTCAACCACCTCTCCGTTGACCTCAAGAATATCATTGCCGCCGCTAGAATCGACTAAAGAACCGACACCAAAAAAAACAAAGGGAATAATTAAAATAGCTAAAATAACCTTAGCAGCGGTGCCTTTTACATTATTTCTAATTGAGCGAAGCATAGTGTTTTATTCCAAAAAAAAACGCATCATTTCGAGGGAATTGATGCGTTTGTAGTCATTAAAATTGGTCTTTCTTAAGTTCAACTCCGGTATGCGACAAAAAAAACCGCTAAAGGAGAAATGCCATTACCTGTTTTCATGATTCATATGACAGCAGTAAGCAGATATTAATTAACGGCATCTTTTAGAGCTTTACCGGCCTTAAAGCCAGGGACCTTCGATGCTTTAATTTGTATTGTCTCACCCGTTTGAGGATTACGACCAGATCTGGCAGCTCTATCTTTTACCTGAAAAGTACCGAAACCAACTAATGCAACTTGGTCACCAGATTGCAGCGCTTCAGTGATGCTGTCCACCGTTGCTTCTAGGGCTCTGCCAGCAGCGGCTTTTGAGATATCCGCAGACAATGCTATTGCATCAATAAGATCTGATTTATTCATTTTCAATCCCCTAAATACTATTAAGTGAGCATGACGAGTTAATTTTTTTTGTTTATTAAACGCTTATTGAACTCGTCATCCGTGAACCACTATTCTACCCTATCATGAGCAGAATCGGTCAACCATCAATGGCCGATAGCCCAATTTATACTAAAAAAAGTCTAAGTTTCTGACTAAATATCACGTATAAATTCAAATTCGTTTAATTAGTCATCAATGTGCGTTAACCCGGCCATCGTTCGATTCAACTGGATTGCTCGAAGTCACCCCTTGAGTCAGATTAAAATCTTCATCACTCAGTGGGGATGGCGACCTTTCAAGAGCGATTTCAAGGACTTCATCAAGCCATTTGACCGGTTTAATCGTCAAAGCCTCTTTAATATTATCTGGTATTTCTTTCAGATCACGCTCATTTTCATCGGGAATAATGACCGTTTTAATTCCACCTCGATGCGCCGCGAGCAGCTTTTCTTTTAACCCACCAATGGGCAAAACTTGGCCTCTCAGTGTTATTTCACCCGTCATAGCCACGTCAGAGCGCACTGGAATTTGGGTTAATGACGACACAAGTGCTGTGCACATTCCAACACCTGCACTGGGACCATCTTTAGGTGTTGCTCCCTCAGGAACATGAAAGTGACAATCGTATTTCTCATGGAAGTTTCCTGCAATACCCAGTACTTGCGCTCGTGACCGAACAACGGTTGTCGCAGCAAGAATAGATTCTTGCATTACATCACCCAAGGAGCCAGTTTTAACTTGGCGACCTTTACCCAATACTGTTGCCACTTCAATCGTTAATAACTCTCCGCCTACTTGTGTCCAAGCTAGACCGGTGACTTGACCGACACGATTTTTTTCATCGGCCTGACCGTATTTAAACTTTTCAACGCCACTGTAGTCTGCCAAGTTAGTCGCATCGACCTTCACGGGCGCCACTAGATCGTTAGACGCTATCGCTTTAATTACCTTACGAATCACTTTAGCAATCTGTCGATCGAGTGAACGAACACCAGCCTCACGCGTGTAATGCCGAATCAACGAAATCAAAGCCGAGCGATCAACCTCTATCTCATCTTTCTTAACGCCGTTGTGTTTAAGTTGCTTGGCCAGTAAATATCGCTCAGCAATATTAAGCTTTTCATCCTCGGTGTAACCAGGAATACGGATAACTTCCATACGGTCCAATAAGGGAGCAGGAATATTCATCGAGTTGGACGTGCAGACAAACATCACGTCAGATAGATCATAATCTACCTCGAGATAATGATCGTTAAAGGTGTGATTCTGCTCAGGATCTAAAACTTCTAACAACGCCGAGGCAGGATCGCCACGATTGTCCATTCCCATTTTGTCGATTTCATCCAACAAAAATAATGGATTTTTAGCGCCAACCTTTGCAATTTTTTGCAGTACTTTTCCTGGCATCGAACCAATATAAGTGCGTCGATGGCCGCGAATTTCTGCTTCATCCCTTACTCCGCCCAAAGCCATACGGACAAACTTACGGTTTGTCGCACGCGCCAGCGACTCGCCCAGAGAGGTTTTGCCAACGCCTGGCGGACCCACTAAGCATAACACGGGGCCTTTTAGCTTTTTAACTCGCTTCTGAACCGCTAGGTATTCAACAATCCTGTCTTTCACTTCTTCTAAGCCAAAATGGTCTTCGTTCAGAATTTTTTCAGCACGCACCAGATCATGTCGGATTTTACTTTTCTTTTTCCAAGGTAGGGATACCACTGTATCAATATAACTTCTAACCACCGATGCCTCAGCGGACATTGGTGACATCATTTTTAATTTACTGAGTTCAGAATTAACTTTTTTCTCAGCATCTTCCGTCATGCCTGAATCAGTTATTTTTGCCTGCAATTCATCAAGCTCATTCGGCACGTCTTCCATATCGCCGAGCTCTTTTTGAATGGCTTTCATCTGCTCATTCAAATAATATTCACGTTGAGATTTCTCCATCTGTTGCTTAACACGACCACGAATTTTCTTTTCAACCCGATGAAGGTCTATTTCTGCATCCATGAAGCCCAAAAGCAAATCGGTTCTAGCTGCTTGATCTGGCGCGGCTAATACCTCTTGTTTTTGACTGACTTCAAGTGCTAAGTGGGTCGCTATGGTATCAATAAAACGATTGGCCGACTCAATACCTGACAACGAAGAAAGTACTTCGGCAGGAACTTTTTTACTGAGCTTAACGTATTGCTCAAATTGATTATTCAATACAGCAATCAGCTCTGCATCGTCTGCATTATCCGGATCACTTTCTGGCTCATCGATCAACTCTACATCGGCGTCAAGATAAACTTCTTCACCTTCCTCATCACGAAAAGAGTCAATAGAGAGCACATTGGCCCGCTGCCCACCTTCCACTAACACTTTGACCGTTCCATCCGGCAGACGCAACATTTGTAAAATAGAAGACACGGTACCCACTGGGTAAAGACTCTCACTACTGGGGTCATCAACATCCGCCTGTGTTTGAGCCACAAGGAGAATTTGCTTGTCATCGGCCATAGCCGCGTCGAGTGCTTTAATGGACTTCTCTCGGCCCACGAACAGGGGCACAACCATTTGTGGGTAAACCACGACGTCACGCAAAGGGAGAAGGGGTAACTTTAAACTCATTTGAACCTCCTGATAAGGCGAAAACACTGAATAAATATCACTACTTAGCAAAGCCACCCGATAGTAAATATACGGCCATCGAAGGCAGCCTGCACCTAGCTGAGATCAAACATCGAATGACTCAGTCGGTAGACGGCCAGAAAAAAAGACAATTTGCCAGATATTACAGACATGGCGGCAAAATTTTGATTTACAACCCTATTTAACCGATTAGTTTAATTAAATAATGCTGAGCTCGTTAAGAGTCGTCAGATGCGACTTTAGGAGTATCCTGATAAACCACCAAGGGCTCTGAATCGCCAGTAATCACCGATCCATCGATAACGACTTTCGCAACACCCGCTTGCGAGGGAATAGAATACATAGTGTCAAGAAGAACAGACTCTAGAATTGATCGAAGGCCTCGAGCACCGGTTTTACGATCCATGGCACGGTTAGCTATCGCTTTAAGAGCGTCTTCTCGGAAATCGATCTCCACGCCCTCCATTTCGAATAACTTGCCATATTGGCGCGTCAAAGAATTTTTGGGTTCAGTTAGAATACGAACCAACGCAGATTGATCAAGCTCTTCAAGCGTTGCAATAACCGGCAATCGACCCACAAATTCAGGTATGAGGCCGTAACGAACCAAATCTTCCGGTTCTAAATCCTTGAGCGTTTCTCCGAAATTTTTACTGCCATCTTTACTTTTGACCTCAGCCTGAAATCCGATACCACTTTTTTCAGATCGATCGCGAATCACTTTATCCAAGCCTGCAAAGGCACCCCCACAGATGAAAAGGATATTGGATGTGTCAACTTGGAGGAACTCTTGTTGAGGATGCTTGCGGCCACCTTGAGGGGGGACGGACGCAACCGTCCCTTCAATTAACTTCAATAAGGCCTGCTGCACGCCCTCACCCGACACATCACGGGTAATGGACGGGTTGTCTGACTTACGGGAAATTTTGTCTATTTCATCAATATAAACAATGCCCATCTGGGCCTTTTCAACGTCGTATTCGCATTTCTGCAATAGCTTTTGGATAATATTTTCGACGTCTTCACCGACATAGCCAGCCTCAGTCAAAGTCGTTGCATCGGCAATGGTGAATGGCACGTCTAATAATCTAGCGAGTGTTTCTGCGAGCAAGGTTTTACCACTTCCGGTAGGACCCACTAATAAAATATTACTTTTACCTAACTCGATGGCATCTTTATCGACGGATTGATGCTTGAGTCGCTTGTAATGGTTATAGACAGCAACGGCTAACACCTTTTTGGCTCGCTGCTGGCCAATGACATATTCATCAAGGATATTATCAATCTCTACAGGCGTTGGTAGTTTTTCAGAATCACCGTCACCGCTGCTCTCACGGACTTCCTCTCGTATAATGTCGTTACACAGATCAACACATTCATCACAAATGAAGACAGAGGGCCCAGCAATTAATTTCCTAACCTCATGCTGGCTTTTGCCACAAAATGAGCAATACAATAGTTTACCGCTATCGCCATCTTTGTTGTTATCAGACATTTAAACCTCATCCTCTTAACGTGCTACATATGTAGCTTGATCCATCATCCTGTGCTGCTGTGATCACCAAAAAATGCAACAATGTACAATTTGCTGACAATCAAAGTAACTTTATACAAAAAAGCGACCCCATTGTGAAGCTCAATTTACACACAGAGAAAACTCATTGATTCAATGTAATATACGCCTCTTAATGCAAGGCAGATCTGCCACTGAGCCGGTTACTTTTTGTTCATTTGCCGAGCATCAAGAACCTCATCAACCAAACCATACTCTTTCGCCGTTATGGCTGACATAAAATTATCGCGCTCAGTATCGTTTTCAATGGTCTCTATCGGTTGATCGGTGTGATCAGCCAAAAGACGGTTTAATCGTTCTCGAATAATAAGAATTTCTTTGGCTTGTATATCGATGTCTGTAGCTTGGCCTTGAGCGCCACCACTAGGCTGGTGAATCATCACCCGTGAGTTGGGCAGACAAAAACGCTTACCCTTAGCGCCACCCGATAACAAGAATGCTCCCATGCTCGCCGCCTGACCAATACAAATGGTGCTGATATCAGGCTTAATAAATTGCATGGTATCGTAAATGGCCAAACCCGCTGTGACAGAACCACCCGGAGAGTTAATGTAAAGGCTGATGTCCTTATCGGGATTTTCTGATTCTAAAAAAAGTAACTGAGCAACAATTAAGTTAGCCATATTATCTTCGACCGGGCCAACCACAAAAATAACTCGTTCTTTTAATAATCGAGAGTAAATATCAAATGATCGTTCGCCTCGAGCAGTTTGCTCGACCACCATAGGCACCAGGCCTAGGTTCTCTGTAATCGGTTGAGTGTTGATTGAATCGGTCAATTTTAATACTCCTAAACGCTATCAGAAAGAATTTTTGGGCCAGCTGGTGGCCATTTTAGATTTAACCATGACTAAAACAAAAAGCGACCACATCTAATCACTTAGTGTAGTCGCTTAATAAAATGAATGCTAAACATTTATACCATGAAAAGCTAACTAGCCCTGATTAGCCTGTGCAGCGTCCATCACGTCTTGATAACTACTGGCTTTTTCCGTCACTGTGGCTGCATCAAGTACCGCATCAACCACACGTTTTTCAATCAACATCATCTCAACCTGCTGAAGACGAGATTGATCAGATAAATAATGCTGCTTCACATCTTCTGGGTCGTCATAGGATTTTACGAGGTCGTCGAGAAAGGCCATTAGTGCATCGCGATCGGGTTTTATCTCAAAATCAACGATAGCCTGATTCAAAATAACACCCAGAGCAACTCGCTTCTTTGCCTGCTCTTCAAACAACTCTCTCGGCAACATAGACAGATCAAAATTTTCTGCGGCTGCGCCAAATTGAGCCAATGACTGTTGCTGCAGATTCGCTATCTCAGAATCTATCATTGCCAATGGAAGATCAAACGTATTCTGATCGAATAATGTGTCCATCACCAACTGTTTGCGATGAGATTCCAAAGACGCATCAAGCTGACGCATCATATTTTCTTTAACATTTTCGTTGAAATCGTCAATGTCACCTTCGACATCAAACTTGGCAAAAAATTCTGCGTCTAGCTCAGCAAGCACTTTTTCACTGACGCTATTAACTTTCACGTCAAATACCACGGCAGCGCCTTTTAACTCTTCAGCATGATACTCGTCTGGAAAAGTTAAATGTAACGTAATTGAATCGCCCGCACTAGCGCCTTCTAAGCCTGATTCAAAGCCTTCAATCATTCGCTTGGAACCCAGCTCTAAGTCACTTCCTTCAGCGGTACCGCCTTCAAACGCCTCACCATCTTTGGTTCCTGCATAATCTATATTGAGTTTATCATTGACCACTGCCGCCCGCTCAACCTCGTTCCATGTTGCTTGTTGATCACGAAGCTTAGCGATCATTTCTACCACGTCATCGTCGGCAACTGATGCAGTTAAAAGCTCAAGCTCAAACGTCTTTGCATCGGTGAGTTCAACTACAGGATAAATCTCAAACGTGGCAATAAACTCAAAGTCCTGGCCTTCTTCATTAACCTTAGGTTCTATCGATGGCTGGCCAACAGGATTCAACTCTTCTTGTTGTACCGCTTGCTGAAACATCTGATTCGCGACTTCACCCAGCACTTCGGCCCGTATAGAGTCGCCGAAACGCTGTTTAACAACTTTACGAGGCACCTTCCCTGGTCGAAAGCCGTCTATACGCACTTTCTTGACGGCATCTGCAATGCGTTTTGTCACTTCAGTATCGATTTGCTGGGCTGGCACAGCGATGCTTAGCTTGCGTTCAAGCCCATCAGTCGATTCAACGGAAACCTGCATGAAATTATCCTCTAAAGTTAGTAAATCTTAGCCCGTTAGTGTGGTGCATCATTGGGGCATAAGAATCAATCAGTTTAAAAGCAGTATTAAGTCCACCACTGTTAATAGGCACTCTATCGCTTGAAAACAAAAATGTGGTGCGGACGGAGAGACTCGAACTCTCACGGGTTGCCCCACTGGAACCTAAATCCAGCGCGTATACCAATTTCGCCACGTCCGCAAATTTCTATTTCTGGTCATTTGTGTAGCACAAGTTTGTATCACGTCAGTGACTCTCGCTTAAACTAATACGCGACACCAGAAAGGGGGCGGATTCTGCCACATTTGCACCCCAATGATCAATACTTGTTAGCCGCAATCAAGAGGAAGTTAAATAATGACAGTATTCACGCTGACCATTAATGCTCCAAAAGAACATGCAAAGGTGATTAATCTCTCGGGGAATGAACAGATAAGGTGAACCCATAAAATCGTTAATTATCAATAAAATCAATAGATTATACTTTTAAGCCTGGCTACTAATCCTGCTATAACGCCCCAAAAAAGATCAAAAATTAA